>ENA-OPZZ01001547-OPZZ01001547.1-human-gut-metagenome-genome-assembly--contig:-NODE-1547-length-13741-cov-2.757970_pt1 | contig 13741 bp, 17 predicted proteins | sample MGYA00242487_ERZ504511 | MGnify/ENA primary metagenome ERZ504511 (study PRJEB26092, sample SAMD00036241) | human gut metagenome | host: Homo sapiens | study: EMG produced TPA metagenomics assembly of... | reverse complement strand
TTTGAAATACATATCAATAGATACGATAATATAAATTATGTTTGTATTTGTTGATAATATCGGAAAAATTGTAAATTTATTTTCTATGTGAATTTTCATTTTTTGTAGGGCTGGCATAGACCAGCCCTTGATTTCATTATAATAGATAAAAAGATATTGAATATATATGCACGGTAAAATGACTATTCTCAATAAATGATATTGAAAAAAGTAACCTCAGTGTTGTTGAAAAAAAATCACCATAGTTCTAACGAATCTTCTGCATCTATCCACATTTGCATCGTTCCATCAAGATACAATCTTGCATACTCAAGTGGTTCATCAATGGCAAGTGCGTTTAATGCACAGTCTGATCCTGATGTGGTTTTTAAGTCCTTTTCAGCTTCCCAACAGTCAATGCGGAGCATATAGCCAACAGAGGTATAAACATCAATACTGTTTCTGTGTGGATTGTATTCTGCAAATATTGTTCTCATCGTATAGAATCTCCTTATCATTCAATCAGTCATTTGTTACAAAAATCAGAAGCATTTCAATCAGTTCACCATGTCACTTTTATTTTGTGTTATACTGTTTTATAGATTTTTCTTGCCCTTGTATTTGCCCTTATCAGAGTTCGTAAACACTGACGGGACGATATAACACAAGGGAAACAATAAGGGAAAGCTCACCTGCGATAAATCCAGTGTTTTCAAGGGTTTGCGGAGAACTTAATAACAAGATATAACAGTTATTAAATCTCTTAAAACAGGTGAAATCTCAATCGGAATTTGTAGAATTAGTAAATCTCGATTTTGGGAAATACAAGAATGTGTCTCATTATGGTTTTAATGCGGTTTGTAAGGAGAAACAATATGATTGGGTTTGTTATATGGTCAAAATACACCATACGTTCTGTTGTCGGTTATTGGTGTGATGGTGGAAACAATTGTAATTATGGCTGCTTATAGTTTAGTTATCGTTAAAAAGTATGAAGAGAAGTAAATAACTTTGAAGTTGCAAGGAGGAAATTATGAAATTTATGCAAACAGAGAAAAAACAGCTATTGATCTATGTGATTATAGCATACGGAATCACATATGTAATGGGACTTCTGATGTGGTATAGCTATGGAAAAGGTCTTGATCTCAGCGCTTTTCCAAAGGCGCAGATGCTGTATCCAGCAGCAGGTGTGATGATGGCTTATTTAATTACCAAAAAAGGAGATAAAAATCTTCCAACGGCTTTTTACATATTCTTTGTAGCTCTCACGGCGGTGCTGGTTGTCTGCACGGCGGCTTCTGTTCTGGCTCCCCAAAATAGAGATCTGATGAGCATGCCATATTCTCAGTGGGCACCGATCATGAATTACGTTATAATAGGTGGCAGCGTTATTTTCTGGATTCTTCTTCTGAAATCCGGTAAAGAAAAGCGCAGATCCTATGGACTGAACAGCGAACATTGGAATATATCTATTCGTATGATCCTGTTGTTTATTGGATTATATCTTCTCAGATTTGTGATTGCCTGTGCTCTGAGCGGCCAGCTTTCTGAATTTGGCAAAATAATGGCAAATCCTACTACCTGGATCATATTTTTTACTGTTTTGGTAAACTTTTTCCTGTCAGTAGTGGCATTCTTTGGAGAAGAATACGGATGGAGATATTTTCTTCAGCCTCTTCTTCAGAAAAAATTTGGACTAAAAGGCGGCGTAATCCTTTTGGGCTGTGTGTGGGCTGTATGGCATCTGCCAATAGACTTCTTCTATTACACTACGCCGGATATGGGGCTGGCGGCTCTGGCAAGCCAGTTTGTTACCTGTATTTCACTGGGGATTTTTATGGCATATACTTATATGAAAACCCAGAATATCTGGGGTCCGATAATTATTCATTTTCTGAATAATAATATGGTGGTAGTTTTTTCAGGAACGTACTCTGCGGATGTACTTCAGAATCAGCAAATCCACTGGGGAGATATTCCTGTTGCACTGGTAATGAATCTGCTGATCTTTGGATGGGTGATCTTTCTGAAGCCATTTAAGGAGAAAAAAGCATAATATTGAATTCATTCAAATTATTTACCACAACCACAGAAATTTTTGAATATAAGCACAAAACCGCTGAAATTAATATTGAAGAAACGCACATAATATAAAACATATAAATTGAAGGAATGTATATTTTGTGATATGTTAGAACCGTTTTATCTCTTACCGTTTTTGATAAAATGAGTTTGATAAATTGGATTTGTGGAGGTACACGATGATAATAAAAATTGTTACAATTTCACTGATGGCAGTGTTCTACATCTGCTATTTTGCAAAGCTGATTAGTCAGAAAAATCAAGGCATAAAGACAGACCAATTAGGAAAAGGAAAAGAGGGATTTGTCAAATTTATAGAAGTAACTCTTAAAATAATCACATATTTGCTTCCAGTAATACAGATTATCAGTATTGTGTTTTATTCGGGAACAGCACATATTGTGACGCAATTTATAGGAGTTATAATAACAATGTTCGGTGTACTTGCTTTTATTGTTTCTGTTACACAAATGAAGGAGAATTGGAGAGCAGGTGTGCAAAAAGAAGAAAAGACCAGTTTGGTAACAACGGGCATCTATTCTATTAGCAGAAATCCTGCATTTTTGGGTTTTGATTTAATGTATATAGGAATATTGTTTTCGTTCTTTAATTGGTTCCTTTGCTATGCCACAGGTTTTGCAGTGTTATTTTTTCATTTGCAGATAGTCAATGTAGAGGAAGATTTTTTGATAGAAGCATTCGGAAATGAGTACCTGCAATACAAATCAAAAGTATGCAGATATTTAGGAAGAAAAAGATAACTTAGCATTTGTAGGTGTAGATGGTGGATCTTGCTCTTATTTGTATCCCTCTGTATAACGAAATGTTCAGAGGCTGTTTTACAGTGGTGGAAAGAAAAATATCAAAAAATTGATGATTAATGGTGAGTTTGTGATAGAATGGAAAAAAGAGAAAAGCACACCTATTGTTTGACCGTGGATGAGTATGAAACCATCCGTCTTTGGACAAGAAAGGTTATAGTCAGAGCAGTAACTGCAGCTTTGGAGGATGTTACAAACAGGAAATTTACAAAAAATATGCAGCAGGCATTAAGCTTTTCGGAGGAGTTTCCGGAGATGCGGATGAAGCAGTAGAAGCCTTCATTAATGAAACACTGGATTATAATCCGGATGTGAAGTGTTCTCACCATGAGCATAACCACGGGGAAGGACATACATGTGGTGAGCATGGATGTGGAAGCCATAGCTGTCATTAAGAAAAATATATAAATACGCCAGTGAAATAATACAGATTGGCGCAGTTCTCTTAGATGAAGGATTCAACAGAAAACGAGGTATTAAAGATGATAAAAAATTATATCAGACAGTACATGTGATCTGTCACAGGAAGTTTTAGAAAGATACGATATAGATATTATTCCGCTTCATATTGTAAAAGGAGATGAAGAACTGGAGGACGGACCGCAGATAGACATTCATGCATTGTATGAGTGGGCTGATAAAAATAAGACTACACCAAAGACTTCAGCTCCATCTATAGAAACAGCAATGAATGTAATGCGACCATATATTGATGAAGGCAGGGAGATCATATGCTTTTCCATATCAAGTGAGATGTCGACATCAATCAACGTGATCAGAATGGCGGCAGAAGAACTTGATGCGGAAGATAAAGTTACGGTGATAGATTCAAGAAATCTGTCCACAGGAATAGGCCTGCTTGTTGTTGAGGCGGCAGTTATGGCAGCAGATGGGAAATCCCGTGAGGAGATAAAAGCCGGAATTGATGAACTGATCCCGAAGGTAAGAGCAAGCTTTGTTGTAGATACACTTGTGTACCTTTACAGAGGTGGCAGATGCAATGCGGTTTCTGCGCTTATCGGAGGAGCATTGGCGCTTCATCCCATGATCGTTGTAAAGGATGGTAAAATGGATGCAAGCAGGAAATATAGAGGTAAGAGATTACATAGCCTCTCTTGGCATTTTTAAGGAAATTATAGAGACAAGAGCAGGTGGTGTGATTTCATCACATTGTGGGCCTGGCACACTCGGAGTGTTATTTATTGCAAAATAATGGAGTTTCATATGGTAAGTACTTTGAAGCTGCTCGGAAAATATAAACATTTTATAAATTATTAGCACTCGCTATTGACGAGTGCTAATAATAGGTGTATAACATAGTCAAGAACAAAGGAAAGGAACAAAAAGCAAAGGCTTTGAGTTCTTGAAACATCCCGGTTCCAAAGAAACAGGTTGACACAGATTTTATAGATTAAGAAGGAGAGATGACTTATGTTGATGCCTAGTATTTTTGGAGAAAACTTATTTAACGATGATTGGATGGATTTTTCATTTCCTGATGTTGACAAGGTGCTTTATGGTAAACACGCAAAGAACGTTATGAAGACTGATGTCAAGGAAACAGACAATAGCTACGAAGTAGATATAGATCTTCCGGGATTCAAGAAGGATGAGATTGAGGCTAAGCTGGAGAATGGTTACTTAACTATCAGCGCAGCCAAAGGACTTGACAAGGAAGAGAAGGATGAAAAGGATGGCAAGTACATCCGCAAGGAGCGCTATTCCGGTGCTATGAGCAGGTCTTTCTATGTAGGCGATGAGCTGAAACAGGAAGATATCAAGGCAAAGTATCAGGACGGTATTCTTAAACTTTCAGTTCCGAAGAAGGAGCAAAAGAAAGTTGAGACCACAAAGCATATTGCTATTGAAGGATAAACTTAATTTAAATCATGTTATGAGAAGTCGCACAGGCCTATGGCCTGGGCGGCTTTTTAAATTAAAATACAAAGGAGCAGTATGATGTTTGCATTAGAGGGAAAGCATAAGAAATGGAAAAATGTCGATAAAGAATGCTATATTGTAATTTGTCTTTCAATCGGATATACTATAGCTTAATTATAGCGGAATGAGGGAAAAATAATGTCAAAAGATGAATATTTAATTACAGATGCCCCGTTAAAGGCGCTGACAGTTTTTGCAATGCCTATGATTCTGGGCAGCTTCTTTCAACAAGTATATAATATGGCTGATTCTATTATTGTTGGTCAGTTTGTTGGCTCCTCTGCACTTGCGGCAGTTGGAGCCTGTGCTGCGCTTACGAATGTGTTCATTTGTATAGCACTGGGAGCCGGTGTAGGAGCCGGTGTACTTGTGAGCCGCTATTTCGGCGCCAGGGATTACGGCAAAATGAAAACAATAGTATCAACATCACTGATTAGTTTTCTGGTTTTAAGCGTACTTCTGGGTTTCTTTGGCTTTTTCTTTTCACATTCAATGATGAGCTTGCTACAGACACCTGCAGATATACTGGATGAGGCAGTGCTGTATCTTAGGGTTTATTTTGTGGGATTTCCCTTTTTGTTTATGTACAACATACTTTCAACGATGTTTACATCGATTGGTGAGTCAAGGATTCCGTTGGGGCTTTTGATATTTTCCTCTGTGTTAAATATATTTATGGACCTTTGGATGGTGGCAGGCCTTGACCTGGGTGTGTTCGGTGCAGCCCTTGCAACTCTAATTGCACAGGGAATATCTGCAGTGTTTTCACTTTTGATTTTCTTTAGCAGGATGCGCCGGTATAAAAGTCGCTTTGAATGGTTTGACAGACATGAGCTTCGTTCCATGCTTCGGATTGCTGTGCCTTCGGTTCTCCAGCAGTCTACGGTGTCAATTGGCATGATGATAGTACAGGCAGTTGTGAATCCGTTCGGTACACAGGCGCTTGCAGGATATTCGGCAACGATGAGGGTCGAGAATGTATTTTCACTGATATTTGTATCCATTGGAAATGCAGTTTCTCCGTTTGTTTCCCAGAATCTCGGAGCAAAGAAGACAGAACGTATCAAAAAAGGCTATCACGCTGCGCTGGTGTTAGACCTATGTTTTGCAGTGCTTGCTTTTATAGTAATTGAAACACTGCATACTCAGATTTCCTCATTATTCCTGGGTAAAGACGGAACGGCCCTGGCATATCAGGTATCTGGGGATTACATGAGATGGCTTGGCTTCTTTTTCATTTTTATGGGTATAAAGATGGCCACAGATGGTGTGCTTCGTGGACTTGGCATCATGCGTCCGTTTCTCGCTGCAAATATGGTAAACCTGGCAATCCGCCTCTCGGTTGCCTTAATCTGCGCGCCGCGTTTCGGTATTGCATTTGTCTGGCTTGCTGTACCGGCCGGCTGGCTTGCCAATTTCCTGAATTTCCTATGTGGCTCTCAGAAAAATCCTGGCCGGCAGAATAAAAGTTACTATAATTCAAGCTTCAGATAAATCTCGTCCCTCTCATCCTGCACTGTTTTGCCGGCAGCAGTCTTTACAATACGATATGCCTGCGTCCTGCTTATAGGCTGGTATCTGCAGGTATAATTGTAAACGTTGTCCCACTTTAATCTAAGCAGGTCACTGATTCTTAGTGCTGTGTTTAATCCCATCACAATTAAACAGTAATTGCGGCTGTTTGGATGGATGTCCTTATAGTACATCCTGAAAGCCGTGAGTTCGTCCTTGTTTCGGATTGGCTGTGTAGTTCCCATTGAATACTCCTTTATAGTAGAAAATGTTATCCGGCACGTACAATATGACAGACTTTCACCCTCAGAATATCCAAAATCCACAACACAATAATGGTAAGTTCAAATAGAAAAATGCAACATTTTGTAGATAAATGTGCATTTTTTGCTTTACACCTACTATATCGGACGCCATTTTCAGAACTTAACCCCTGAAAAATAATTTTTTCAATAATTTTCTTTTCATTTTTCTATCATTTTTTTGTTAGTCTTACCGGATTTAATCATATCTGTATCAAAGATAAAGTAATTCTTGATGAAATATGACTAAATTGGCGTATACATTTGATGTTTTTTAATCCACTTCTTTTTTTGACCCATTATCAATCCACAAAAAATGCAACATTTTACTACAAAATGTTACATTATTCGGAAAAGCATGGACAAAGCTATTCCCTAGTGCATGGAGGTAGAAAATGCTCAAATTATCATTAAAGGAAGGGCAATATGTGAACATCGGAGACGATATCCGAATCGTGTTCGCAGGGGGAACCGGAAAGCACTGTCGATTACTGATAGATGCCCCAAAAGAACTGAATATCGCAAGATCCAACAACGAACCGGACCCGGCGAAGCGAAAAGATACATATTATCCCGACCCTGAGATTTCCAATGAGGCACAAAAAGAAATACAGCGCATCATCTGGAATGAAAAAGAACGTCAGAAAAAGACGCAAAGCAACTAATCATGTTAATAGGCGGCTGTGGCATCTGTCACACCCGGGAAGCCGCTTGTTATAGAAAACCGCAACTGCTTAAATAAAAATAAACACAAAGCAGCTGCAAAACCCTCGGGAAAAGGATTTCCAGAGGTCAAACATAATAACCCACGAACGTGGGACAAGGAGGATTATATTATGGTAGTACAACACAACATGCAGGCAGCAAATGCCAACAGAATGCTCAACATCACAACAGGAGCACAGTCAAAGAGCACAGAGAAACTTTCTTCTGGTTATAGAATTAACCGTGCAGCTGATGACGCAGCCGGACTATCAATTTCTGAGAAGATGAGAAAGCAGATCAAGGGACTTGATAAAGCTTCTTCAAATGCTGAGGATGGAGTTTCATCAGTACAGACAGCTGAGGGTGCTCTTACAGAAGTTCACTCAATGCTTCAGAGAATGAACGAGTTGGCTGTTCAGGCATCTAATGGAACAAACTCTAATACTGATAGAAGTGCTATTCAGGATGAGATTTCACAGCTTACAACTGAGATAGATCGTGTTGCAGAGACAACAAAGTTCAACGAGACATATCTTCTTAAAGGTGGTAACGGAACAAAAGATGTATATATGAATGGTCATGACGCTGGTCTTAAGGGAACTCTTACAGATAATGCTACAACAGCAACTTTTAAGGTAGCAGCAGGAGCACTTGACGCAGGAAAGTCCGTTACAATTGGTGGTAAGGATTATACAATTGGTGGAACTGAGGCTGAGGCTAAAACATTAATTACAAAGGCAGCAGGTGATGGCGCTAAAGCTGATGCATCTATTACTATTGATGGAACTACATATACTTATAAGACTAATAAATGGGTTGATAAGGACGATAAAGAGGTTACTGATATTGAGAATAAGGTTAAGAAAGGTAGTACTGTTAAATATGGCAGTGATTCTGTAACTGTTCTTAATGACAACAAAACCACTGGAATTGATGATGCAAATTCATCAGTTATTTCGGCTGCAAAAGCTGTAGAGTTAATGACTAATGAATTAACAGCAGCTAATAATATTGGTGCTACAAAGAATCCTGCAACTGTTACAGCAGATGCAGCAGGGTATACAGCTGATAATGGAATAGAATTCACAATCGGAAAAGGAACGGCTGAGGTTGCAGATAAGTTATCTTTCAGCCTTCATGTAGGATCAGACGCAGACATGACAAATAAGATTACAGTTGGTATCGAGACAATGAATTCTTCATACCTTGGAATCAAAGGTCTTAATGTAAACGATGATTCTGGAATCGCTGGAACATATGCAATAGATGCTATCTCAGATGCATTACAGAAAGTATCAGAGCAGAGATCTTCTCTTGGTGCTGTTCAGAACCGTCTTGAGCATACAATTGATAACCTCGACAACGTGGTTGAGAATACTACAACAGCTGAGTCTCGTATCCGTGATACAGATATGGCTTCTGAGATGGTTAACTACAGCAAGAACAACATTCTTGCACAGGCTGGACAGTCTATGCTTGCACAGGCTAATCAGTCTAACCAGGGTGTACTTTCACTCTTACAGTAATCATCTACAATTTAATGTTGTACAAAGCGAAAAGAGCTCGAAAGAGCAATGTCATTAAGTTAAGAATTTTGACATAATTATAAAACACATCATATTTGCAATTGTTTGATAAATATGATGTGTTTTTTCTTTCGTCTATTTTGCAGCACAACAAAAAGACAGATTGTTTATCTATCAAAAAAGCTTATAATTATCTATGATTAAGCCACTCTATATAGAAAGCTTACAGATGCCTGGGGTTTGACTTTGCGAGGGTCTTTTCGACCAGGTCTTACTGGTAATACATGCTTTTCTATTAGGTTAATCACATCAGGTGGACTAAGATTGCGTTTATTACGGAGATATTCTCTACAAATATAAATGGCGATTGTAAAGTTCACCTGTTTGTTTTATCACTTTTCGTGGAAGATATCAAACACTTGATTTACAGGCATCCACTTATAGCCTGCATTTTTGTGGTCTTTGTATTTATCCTCGAAAAAATCTGAGTGATATCTATATCAAACTCATCATTTTGGAGGAAGATTTAACCCAGATGCAATTCATTACTATTTTTATCTTTGACACGTATAGCGAATTTCCATCCTTTTTCAATTGCATGTGCAAAAATGTTATAGTTTTCATATCCTCTGTCAGCAACAAGAATAACATTCTCTAGTTTCGATCTGTCAATCATTGTTGCACATGCTCTAAACTCGTTGTAATCCGCTGCTGTTTGCACTAAAACATCGGTGTATATACGATTCAAAACATCATAAAGGCATTCAGATGTAGTTTATTAACAATTGAACCATGCTGATTACGTTCCCCAAAAAGTTTCTGGATCCTTTTGATTGGCTGCAATGGTCAAGTTACTTCCATCACATGCAATTAAACGATAACCATGATAATTATTAGTAGTTGGAAGGTTGTCATCCGTAAAAGATTTAAACAAATATTCAAAAGCCTCTGGAAGTACTTTTGAACGTTGTTGCGTAAATGCTGACACAGACGGAGTATTTTTGTTAAAATCAAAGAAATCAAGTAGTTCTTTACTCATAGTAGCTCCACCCGAATTCATCATGATTCCTATAAAAGTTTTGAAATCAATTTTCCGTTTTTGAGAGAAATCGACATTGGGGTTTCGAAGAAATAAACATGGATTGTTAGCTAATTCCGAAATATGATTCTTTAGAGAATCTGAAACTTGATTAATATAATTGCTCATATGCGTTACCTCCTTGCAATCAAGATGTTCTTAATTACAAGGGCCGCTTTCGCTACCTCATTATCATTCAATAGCGAAAGCGGCCGCACATTTCGAATCATATGTCAAGTATTTATTACAAAATAAAAAGACCCTAGCATCATTTCTGATGCTAAGATCTTGATTGGTCATCTTAACTTAATGACATTGCTCGAAAGGGCTCTTTTTGTTGTGTTGCATTAACATTTTGTTTATAAAAGGGTAAGAAAGTAAACACAGCATTTTCACAATTGTCCTGTATACTGACATCATAAACAAAAGAAATACTCATATTAATCTTTTTCATATTTTTAGCCGGTGCACTCCACATGTACCGGCTTCCTCTTTATATTTGGAAGGCTAAAAGTGCCTATATAAGTAATGAAAAATCAGTTGATTTCGTAAAGTCCCTCGCTTATAATGATATTAAGGCAGAGAGCCTTTTGCGGAATCTTAGAAGTGTTATGCACAATACAAAAGGAGGGATGCCGACTTGAATACAGAAATAGCAAATGCTGTGAATGCAGCAGGAGATAAGGCACAATATGATACTCGTGTTAAAAGGTTACTGGCACAGAAGAGTATATTAGCACATATTCTGGTGAAAACAATCGATGAATTTAAAGGAATGAAGCCGGAAGATGTTGTGAAATACATCGAAGGTGAACCGAGTATTAGCGTTGTTCCGGTTGAGCCGGGATTAGCAAATATGGAAAAAACAGATGCTGCAGGACAGCGTATTGTAGGTCTTAATACAGAAAATGCTGAAATTAATGAAGGATTAGTCAGATTTGATATTATTTTTTATGTCCGTATGAAAAATGGACTTTCGCAGATTATTGTGAATATTGAGGCTCAGAAGGATGAGCCGACGGAATATAAAATTTTAAATCGGGCAATCTTTTATGTGAGCAGGCTGATTTCGTCACAAAAGGAAAGAGATTTTGTAAATACTAACTATGATGACATTAAGCAGGTATTCAGCATATGGATATGTATGAACATGGATGATAACAGCCTAAGCCATATCCATTTGACAAAAGATGAGCTGCTGAAACCATGTAACTGGAAAGGTAATCTCGACCTGTTAAACATTGTGCTAATAGGAATCACAAATGAGATTCCGGAACATGATAAAAAATATGAAATGCACCGGTTGATTGGAGCATTACTTTCAAGTGAATTGAAAGAACAGGAAAAATTGGATATTATAGAACATGAATATAATATTCCAACCAGTCAAGAATTTAGAGAGGATGTGAGAATTATGTGTAATCTGAGTACAGGAATTGAAGAAAGAGCTACTGAAAAGACAAGCGAAAAGTTTATTCTGAATATGTATAAAAAGGGTTATACATTGGATCAGATTGCAGATGTAGCTGAAACAGGTGTTGATGAAGTTGAGGCGATTATTAAGAAGAAGGAGCCTGCAATGGCGTAACTATCATTAGCAAAAATAAAACGTAAATTCTTGCATAACTCCATAGTATATGTTACGATTTTACTGTTGTTAAGACGAATCTAAAGGATGATGCTTGCACGCACCATCCTTTTTAAATACAGGAGTAGTAAATGGATATCAAAAGACAGGAAAGAGCGCCGATTTATGAGGCTCTTGAGGAGTTTAAGAAGAAGAGAGTGGTGCCGTTTGATGTGCCGGGACACAAGAGAGGCAGGGGAAATCCTGAGCTGGTGCATCTGCTCGGGGAAAAGTGTGTAGGGCTTGATGTCAATTCAATGAAGCCGCTTGACAATTTGTGCCATCCGGTTTCGGTAATCAGAGAGGCGGAGGAGCTTGCGGCGGATGCCTTTGGAGCGGCAAATGCTTTTCTTATGGTAGGCGGCACCACCTCTGCGGTGCAGGCCATGATTTTGTCCACCTGCAAGGCAGGAGACAAGATTATACTGCCGAGAAATGTTCATAAAAGCGCCCTTAATGCACTCGTGCTTTGCGGAGCGATACCGGTTTATGTCAATCCGCAGACGAATGCCAAGCTTGGTATTTCGCTTGGAATGGAGATTGACCAGGTGGCGAGGGCTATCGAGGAGAATCCGGATGCAAAGGCGGTGCTTGTAAACAATCCGACGTATTACGGAATCTGTTCTGACCTTAAGTCGATAGTTGCGCTGGCTCATTCGAAGGGAATCAAGGTGCTCACGGATGAGGCACATGGTACACATCTTTATTTTGGAAAGGGGCTTCCGATATCAGGAATGGCAGCCGGGGCAGACATGTCTGCGGTATCGATGCACAAATCGGGAGGAAGCCTGACACAGAGCTCGATTCTGCTCACCGGAAGGGATGTGAATGCTGATTATGTGAGGCAGATTATCAACCTCACACAGACCACGAGCGCATCTTATCTGCTATTGTCAAGCCTTGATATATCAAGAAGAAATCTGGCACTCAGAGGCGAGGAATCCTTTGCCAAGGTGGCACAGATGTCGGAGTACGCAAGGCAGGAGATTAATTCCATAGGAGGCTATTATGCGTATGGGCGTGACCTCGTAAACGGCTCAAGCATATATGATTATGATGTGACAAAGCTGTCCATCTATACGCTCGATATAGGGCTTGCCGGAATAGAGGTATATGATCTGCTGCGTGATGAGTATGATATCCAGATAGAGTTTGGAGATATCTGTAATATACTTGCGTATATATCAATCGGTGACAGAATACAGGATATAGAGAGGCTTGTAGGTGCGCTGGAGGATATCAAGCGCCTTTACAGTAAGGACAAGACCGGACTTTTGTCGGGAGAGTACATAAATCCAAAGGTGGCGGTATCGCCGCAGGAGGCGTTTTATTCGCAGAAGAAATCAGTGCGCATTATGGACGCGGTAGGCGCTGTAAGTGGTGAGTTTGTCATGTGTTATCCACCGGGAATCCCGATTCTTGCACCGGGAGAGCTTATCACAAAAGAGATTGCGCAATACATTGTCTACGCAAAGGAAAAGGGCTGTTCAATGCAGGGAACAGAGGATCCTGCGGTAGAATATCTTAAGGTATTAAAGCAGTAAACAGGAGGAAAAGCTATGCAAATGTGGTTTTCACAATATCATACTGCCAATGTCAAGCTGGATGTAAGGATACAGGAGCAGCTTTTTTCAGGGCAGAGTGATTATCAGAAAATAGATGTGTTTAAATCATATGAGTTTGGCAAAATGGTCGCGCTGGATGGCGAGATTGTTTTTTCGGACACAGATGAGTTTATATATGATGAGATGGTCACACATGTGCCGATGGCGGTCCACCCGAATGCAAAAAAGATACTTATAATAGGTGGCGGCGACGGCGGCGTGGCAAAGGAGCTCATCAAATATCCGTCTGTCGAGCATATTGATGTGGTTGAGACAGACAAGATGTTTGTCGATGTATGCAGGCGGTTTTTCCCCGAGGTAGCATGTGGACTTGAGGATGAAAGAATTTCCATGTTTTATGATGATGGTCTGCGATTCTTACGCAGAAAGCATGATGAATATGATCTGATAATCAACGATTCCACAGACCCGCTCGGACATACGGAGGGACTTTTCACAAAGGAATTTTACGGAAGCTGTTATAAGGCACTGAAGGATGATGGAATCATGGTTTACCAGCACGGCAGCCCTTTTTATGATGAGGATGAGCTTGAGTGCCGG
>ENA-OPZZ01001544-OPZZ01001544.1-human-gut-metagenome-genome-assembly--contig:-NODE-1544-length-13759-cov-2.838175_pt1 | contig 13759 bp, 11 predicted proteins | sample MGYA00242487_ERZ504511 | MGnify/ENA primary metagenome ERZ504511 (study PRJEB26092, sample SAMD00036241) | human gut metagenome | host: Homo sapiens | study: EMG produced TPA metagenomics assembly of... | reverse complement strand
GGGTGCACCACTGAAGCAGGCACTTCTGGATGCAAAGATCGGCAAAGATATTTACGGCTCCTTTGAGGATGGCATCAAGCAGACTTATTTTTCCATTGTAGCAAAAGGAGCAAACTTAAACCAGAAAGAGGAATTCATAAAGGTGATCCGTGACACTCTCACAAAGATCGCAGAGGAGGGAATTGATAAAAAGGCAGTAACAGCCGGGATCAATTACTACGAATTCCGTTTTCGCGAAGCAGATTTTTCTTCTTATCCGAAGGGACTGATGTATGGCCTGGATATTTTAAGCAGCTGGCTTTATGATGATACGAAGCCGTTCTGCGAGGTGCAGCTTCTGGAGGGCTTTGAGTTCCTTAAGAAAGCCCTGGAAGAGGGATATTTTGAGGAGCTGATCCGGAAATATCTTCTGGATAATACCCATGGTGCGATCCTTTCTCTGGTACCGGAGAAGGGCCTTGCAGCAAAGAGAGATAAGGAACTGGAAGAAAAGCTGGAGAATTACAGAAAGAGCCTTTCTGATGAAGAGCTTACCCGGATGGTAGAGCACACCAAAGCGCTGGAGGCTTATCAGGAAGCAGAGGAAGCTCCGGAAGCTCTGACCTGCATCCCTATGCTCTCCAGAGAAGACATCAAAAAAGAGATCACAGGGCTGACAAACGAGGAGCACCACGTAGCTGATAGCCTGTTTCTGTATCATGATGTGTGCACCAATGGTATCGGTTATGCAGACCTTCTTTTTGAAATCCATGACTTTGATGTTGATACAGTCCATTATCTGGGACTTCTGAAATCTGTGCTTGGTGCAGTGGATACGGAGAATTACACTTATGGCGAGCTGTTTAATGAAGTGAATGCGAGAACTGGCGGTATTGCCTATGGGATAGAGGTTTTTGATGATGCCCAGGATACCGATGCATTCCGTGCCATGTTTGCCGTAAGAGGAAAAGCGTTATATCCGGAGATGGATTTCATGTTTTCCATGATCCGGGAGGTTCTTACAACTTCGAAGCTGGATGACACCAAACGTCTCTACGAGATCATTGCCAGAGTGAGATCCAGAGCCCAGGCCAGCCTTGCAAGTGCAGGCCATTCCACCGCCGTTCTCCGTGGCGCTTCCTACGCATCTCCGATGGCGGCATTCCAGGATGAGATGGCGGGAATCGGATATTATCAGTTTATCGAAAAACTGGAGAAGGATTTTGACAGCTGCAAGGATGAGATCGTGAAAAATCTCCGTAAGGTGATGGAAGAGGTACTTCGTCCGGAGAATTTCTGTGTAAGCTATACCGGAGAGAGAGAATCTCTGGATGTAGTAAAAGCACAGGCTGCCGGGATCAAAAAAGTCTTGTTTAACGGACAGAAGCCGGAGTCTGTGAAGCAGGCCCCCTGCATAAAGAAAAACGAAGCCTTCAAGACCTCCGGCCAGGTCCAGTATGTGGCACAGAACGGAAACTTCCGCAAAAAAGGCCTGGAGTATACCGGCGCACTGGAAATCCTGAAAGTAATCTTAAGCTACGATTATCTCTGGATCAACCTTCGTGTAAAGGGTGGAGCGTATGGCTGCATGAGCGGCTTTAAGAGAAACGGGGAGAGCTTCCTGGTATCCTACCGTGATCCCCATCTTAAGAGAACCCTGGAAGTATACCAGGGCGTGCCGGATTATATCCGTGCCTTTGAGGCTGATGAGCGTGAGATGACAAAATATATCATCGGAACGATCAGCAACAAGGATGTGCCGAGAACCCCGCAGATGCAGGGAAGTATCTCAAAAACCGCATATTTCTCCAAGGTTACAGAGGATATGCTCCAGAAGGAAAGAAATCAGATCCTCGGAGCGCAGAAGGAGGATATCCAGAAACTGGCAGCTCTTGTAGAAGCAGTACTTTCCGATGATCAGATCTGCGTAGTGGGAAGTGAGACTGCAATAGAGAATGCAGAAGATGTATTCATGGAAGTGAAGCCACTGATCGGCTGCTAAGAAATAAAGCCTGCTATCCGTTAAATGGGATAGCAGGCCGTGAAAGAATTATGAGAGGATAAAGAATGGATAACAATTTTAGATCAGGCTTTGTTGCGATCATCGGAAGACCGAATGTTGGAAAATCCACGCTGATGAACCATCTTATCGGACAGAAGATCGCCATCACATCAAACAAGCCACAGACAACCAGAAACAAGATACAGACCGTGTACACCTGTGATGAGGGACAGATCGTATTTCTGGACACACCGGGTATCCACAAGGCAAAAAACAAGCTCGGGGAATACATGGTACAGGTTGCGGAGAGAACCCTGAAGGAAGTAGATGCCATTATGTGGCTGGTGGAGCCGTCCACATTCGTAGGTGCGGGAGAGCGCCACATTGCCGAGCAGCTGCAGAAGGTTGGAGTTCCTGTGATTCTCATCATCAACAAGATCGATACGGTAAAAAAAGAAGAGCTTCTTCCTGCGATCGATACCTACCGTAAGATCTGTGATTTTGCAGAGATCATTCCCTGCTCTGCCCTCCGCGGAAAAAACACACAGGATATCATTCCAAGTATTTTCAAATATCTTCCGTACGGACCGATGTTCTATGATGAGGATACAGTTACCGACCAGCCTCAGCGCCAGATCGCCGCAGAAATCATCCGTGAGAAGGCTCTGCATGCACTGGATGAGGAAATCCCTCACGGGATCGCCGTTGCCATCGACCGTATGAAGAAACGTCCGGGAAGAAGCAGCATCATAGATATTGATGCGACCATCATCTGCGAGCGTAATTCCCACAAAGGCATCATCATCGGAAAACAGGGCGCCATGCTGAAAAAGATCGGAAGCAATGCCCGCTATGAGCTGGAGCGTATGCTGGAAGCAAAGGTAAACCTAAAGCTCTGGGTCAAGGTGACTAAGAACTGGAGAGACAGTGATTTCCTGATCAAGAACTTTGGATATGATAAGAAAGAAATCTGAAAATGAGTGATCTGATTACCGTACAGGGAGTGGTACTTTCTGCCATGCCGGTAGGGGATTATGACAAGCGGATCGTCCTTCTCACAAGAGAGAGGGGGAAGATATCCGCTTTTGCCAAGGGAGCGAGACGACAGAACAGTCCGTTCATGGCAGCAGCTAACCCGTTTGTATTCGGAAGCTTTACTCTTTATGAGGGAAGGACAAGCTATAATCTGAACCAGGTCAGCGTGCAGCATCATTTTGTGGAGCTGGCTACCCGGCAGCCGGGGGTTTACTATGGATATTATTTTCTGGAGCTGGCAGATTATTTTGGCAAAGAAGGAACGGATGAGAAGGAGATGATGAATCTTCTCTATGTGACCATCAAAGCCATTTTGAATCCTCATATAGAAGATCGGCTGGTGCGCTGTATCTATGAACTGCGGACTATGGTGATCCAGGGCGTGATGCCGCAGCTGTTCCAGTGTGCGGGCTGCGGGAGAGAGCTTACGGAGGAAGAAACAGGAGAACTTTTTTTCTCCCAGGACGAGCATGGGATCCTGTGTGCAGACTGCAAAACGATGGCCATGGACAGGAAACGGATCTCAGCGGCTGCCCTGTATGCTATGCGCTACATAGCCGTGTCCCCCTTAGCAAAACTGTATACGTTTACTGTGCGGGATGATGTGCTGCGGGAACTGGAACGCCACATTTACCGGTATACGGAACTGAATACAGACAAACGATTTAAAAGTCTGGAGATCCTGGAAATGATGAGATAGATCCCTGCCGGCTGCGGAATAACCGTAACTCAAAAGCAGGACAGGATGCAACGCGTATGGAAATATCCTTGAAAAATCATGAGGATACTAGTATAATAAGACCAAAAATGTAAAAAAGGCAGCTTTTTCCGGGGTTTTCCGGACGCATTTGGCGGAACAGCTGCAAGTCAAGAGGAGAGAAATCATGGAAAAGACAATGGAAAAGATCGTAGCTCTTGCAAAAAGCCAGAGGATTTGTTTATCCCGGGTTCCGAGATCTACAGGCGGCCTGGCAAACACATGGGATTATGGAAATCTTGGTGTAGAGCTTAAAAATAACGTAAAACGTGCATGGTGGCAGAAATTTATTCAGGAGTCTCCGTACAATGTAGGTGTTGACTGTGCGATCCTTATGAATCCGCAGACATGGATAGCTTCCGGACATCTTGGCGGATTTTCTGATCCTCTTATGGACTGTAAAGAGTGCCACGAGCGTTTCCGTGCAGATAAGCTCATTGAGGACTTCTGTGCAGAGCATGACATTGCCATTGAGGGAAGCGTAGATGCATGGTCCCCAGGAGAAGAGATGGAGTTCATCAAGGAACACGAGGTAGGATGTCCGAGCTGTGGTAAACACAACTTCACAGATATCCGTCAGTTCAACCTGATGTTCAAGACATTCCAGGGTGTTACAGAGGATGCCAAGAATACTGTATATTTAAGGACCGGAGACTGCACAGGGTATCTTCGTAAACTTCAAAAACGTACAGCGTACTTCCAGAAAGAAAATTCCGTTCGGAATCGGTCAGATCGGTAAATCTTTCCGTAACGAGATCACACCGGGTAACTTCACATTCCGTACCCGTGAGTTCGAGCAGATGGAGCTTGAGTTCTTCTGTGAGCCGGATACAGATCTTGAGTGGTTTGCATACTGGAAGAAGTTCTGCCTTGACTGGCTGAGTGCTCTCGGACTTAAGGATGATGAGGTTCGTTACCGTGACCATGATAAGGAAGAGCTGAGCTTCTACAGCAAGGCTACCACAGATGTGGAATTCCTTTTCCCATTCGGATGGGGTGAGCTCTGGGGAATCGCTGACAGAACAGATTGATGACCTGACACAGCATCAGAATGTATCCGGCCAGGATCTCACATACTTTGATGATGAGAAGAAACAGAAATATATCCCATACGTTATCGAGCCATCACTTGGAGCAGACCGTATGGTACTTGCTTTCCTCTGCAGCGCTTACGATGAGGAAGTTCTGGATGCAGAGAAGAACGATGTCCGTACAGTCCTTCATTTCCATCCGGTACTTGCACCGGTTAAGATCGGTGTGCTTCCGCTTTCCAAGAAGCTTAACGAGGGTGCTGAGAAGATCTACCAGCAGCTTTCCAAGAAGTACAACTGTGAGTACGATGACCGTGGAAATATCGGTAAACGTTACCGCAGACAGGATGAGATCGGTACTCCGTTCTGTATCACTTATGACTTCGAGTCTGAGAATGACGGTGCAGTTACAGTCCGTGACCGTGACACTATGGAGCAGGTACGTGTGAAGATCGATGAGCTTGATGCATACTTTGCTGATAAATTTACATTTTAAGTAAATACATTTTTTTAATAAAAAAACCTCCGGCTATTTTCTGGCCGGAGGCTTTTTTTTCAATAAGTCTGTTTTTCATCCGCCAGTTTCTTGGCGACATTCCGTATACATTTTTGAAAGCCCGGGAAAAATGCAGCTGATTGGGATATCCGACTGCATTTCCGATATCTGCGATAGACAGGGCTGTGATCTTAAGAAGTTCTGCAGCTTTGGTCATGCGATAGCTGATCAGAAAATCCTGGGGAGAACGTCCGATGGTGTCGTGGAAGATCTTACCGAAGTAGCTTCGGTTCAGGCCGCAGCAGGCTGCGATATCCTCAATGGAAATATCATTCTGGAAATTCTGTTCAATAAAAGAGAGCGCTTCCTTGATATAAAAATCACGGATACTTCCATCCTGTTTCATGCGGACAGTTTCAGCAGAGCGCATAAAGTAATCCAGAAAAAGCCAGGTATGTCCGATAAGATGAAAGGGTGATTCCTGGGAATTATGGCTGATATAAAGCATTTCCTCCATCATTTTCTGACGGAGATCTGCAGAGTGGCTGTGATAGACCGGATGGTCCTGACTTAAACCTGCAGTTTCCACGATCTCTTTTGCCCGGAGTCCGTCAAATTCCACCCAGGTGTACTCCCATGGAAAGTCGGTATCTGCAATGTAGGTGTTGATCTGACCGGGAAAAAGCATGAAACCCTGGCCGCTTTTTACCTGATAGGTGATGGTCTCTCCTGCGGAATTGTCTGCCATCAGAGTTCCTGTACCGGAGATCACATAATGAAAAATATAATGGTTTCGTGCGGCCGGGCCGAATGAATGTGCCGGAGCGCAGTGCTCCCAGCCGTATTGATATAGTCCGATATCAACAAAGTTTTCATTTGGAAAAACGGAGAAGAGAAGGTCATTCATATTTTTATCCTTTAGGCGTATGATTTTGTCTGGTTTCAGTAACATTATATATTAAAACAGCGGGGAACTTCAACATATGTATAAAAATGCAATTACAAAAACAGCCTGTAAAATATACTAAAAAGAGAAGGATAATCGATAAAACTTTGTGAGAAAATTAAGTTTCTCGAGAAACCTGCTGATTTTCGATAAATTCGGAATATACTAATTTTAGATAAAAGTAGTGATATAGGCGTAAATATATCAAATGCTAGATGACTTTAATGAAGACAGAGAAAATTGCATTTTGGTATAAAACAAGAAAAACACTGCTATTTATGCAAGCATAAAGCTATGTTAAAATAGCTTTCAGAAAAAAGAAACCAGAGAATAAGTAATTGGAGAACCCGGATAGCCATATCAGTTAAATGGGATGATATCCGACTTATCAAATAAAAAGGAAAAGGAAGGAGATTACAGATGCGCAACAGAAGTAAATGGATCCTCTGTATGGGACTTGCCTTTACCATGGCAGCTTCCGTTACATTGAGCGGATGCGGCACAGGTAAAAAGGACAGCGGAAAGACAGAGATCGAACTTGTGCAGTATAAACCGGAAGCAGTCAAGCATTTGAAAGCTGGAAGAAAAATTCAATGCCACTCATGATGATATCCATCTTACCATCGAATCCCCAAACGATGCTATGACTGTGTTGAAGACAAGATTTATCCGTGAGGACAATCCGGATATCATCGGAATCGGAGGCGATGTTAACTTTTCCAATTTTATTGATTCTGATATGCTGATGGATATTTCCGATTATCAGGGACTGGATTCGATCAAAGATGCATATAAAGAAATTGATAAAGCGCTGGAATTCGTTCCGGAAGACGGAGTCTATGCGGTTCCTTACGTGGCCAATGCCGCCGGGATCCTTTACAATCGTGAGCTTTTCAAGGAGCATGGCTGGCAGATCCCGACTACATGGGATGAATTTATGAGCCTTTGCCAGAAAATCCAGGATGCAGGTATCCAGCCGCTTTATTTCGGATTTAAAGATACTTGGACCTGTCTTGCACCGTGGAATTCTATTTCGGTGGATCTTGCACCATCTGATGTATGCCATCAGGTAAACCAGGAAAAACTACTTTTGAAAAAGAGTATAAGGAAGTAGCAGACCGTATGCTGGAGCTTATCCAGTATGGACCGGATGATCCCTTTGCCTATGATTACAATGGAGCCTGCACCGCTTTTGCAAAAGGGGAAGCTGCCATGTATCCCATCGGAAGCTATGCGATCCCGCAGATCCAGAGTGTAAACCCGGATATGGATATTGATTCTTTTGTGACACCGGCAAGCAATGATCCGTCAGAAAACAAACTGAATTCCGGAGTTGACCTTCAGTTCTGTGTGATGAATGACTGTGAGAATAAGGAAGCTGCCTATGAAGTGCTGGATTTTCTCCTTGAGGATGAAAATGTACAGACATATCTGGATGACCAGAAGGCAGTTCCATGCAAAGAGGGTGATTTCACACTTCCCGCTACTCTGGATGGTATGAAGGAATACATAGAAGAGGGAAGGATGGCCGACTACCAGGATCATTATTATCCTACAGAGATGGCTGTGGATGCACAGATACAGACCTTCCTGATGAAAAAGGATAAAGATGCATTCCTGAAAAAATTTGATACAGACTGGACAAGATATAACCGTGACATTATCCGTAAAGTACAGGACTATGAGGAGAAGAACGGGGAAGGAGAGAACTGATCATGGGAAAAAAATCTATGAGTGGAAGAAAGCTGACCTTTCTTCTGATCACCATTCCGATCGTGGCATTATTTTTCTGCTTTAACACACTGCCTCTGATCAAGGGTGTGATCTACAGCTTTACAAACTTTAAAGGCTATGGAAGCTATGACTGGGTAGGGCTTCGAAACTATAAGGATCTTTTTACAGACAGCCGTGTTGGCGGTTCCTATCTGTTTACCTTTAAGCTGGCCATCGTGGCAACTATCGTAACGAATGTACTCAGCCTGATCCTGGCACTGGGACTGAACAGCAAGATCCGTTTCAAGAGTGCACTGCGTGGAGCTTATTTTATTCCTAATGTACTTGGCGCACTGGTCGTAGGATATATTTTCAATTATTTCTTTACATATATCCTGCCTGCATTCGGAAAGATGGTCGGAAATAAAACATTGTCTTCCAGCATGCTTTCCAGTACGAGCCTTGCATGGGTAGCCATCGTGATCGTGTGTGCATGGCAGTCCATTGCAATGAATACGATCATCTATATTTCCGGGCTTCAGACAGTGCCGGAGGATGTATACGAGGCAGGAGCTATTGATGGTGCTACCGGATTCAGCAAGTTCCGTTACCTGACATTCCCGCTGATCGTTCCGTTTTTCAGTATCAACATGGTTCTCTGTGTGAAAAACTTCCTGATGGTATTTGATCAGATCATGGCTTTGACAAAGGGTGGTCCTGCACAGAGTACAGAATCCATTTCCTATCTGATCTATAACAATGGTATGAGTGGCGGTCAGTTTGGATTCCAGAGCGCTAATGCGGTTATATTCTTTATTGTGATCGTGATCATTTCTGCAGTGCAGTTGACTATCACAGGGAAAAAGGAGGAGCAGCTGTAATGAAAACGAAAGTAAGAGAAAAAGCGAACTGGCCGGTAACGATCCTTCTGATCCTTGGCCTTATTACAGTGGTATTTCCGCTTTATATGACAATTGTGATCGCATTCAAGCAGCCGACAGAGATGACCAACAGTGTAGCCGGGATCCTGTCTCTGCCAGAGAAATTCAGTCTTGCCAATTTCAGGGAAGCTATGGAGGTAACAGACTTCTGGCATTCTCTTGGAAACAGTGTATTGATCACTGTGATCACAGTGGTTCTTGCTATTGTAATTCATTCACTTTTAGGTTATGCTATAGCCAGAAACAAGAGAAGTAAATTTTATAAATTTATCTATCTCTATGTAGTGAGCGGTATGTTTGTTCCGTTTGCTATCCTGATGATGCCGCTTGTAAAGCAGACTGCTGAGATGGGCCTTGATAACAAAGTCGGTGTGATCATTCTTTATACGGTATTTTATATGCCTATGAACGTGCTTCTTTATTCCGGATATCTGACAAACATTCCAATGGCCCTTGAGGAGGCGGCCTGTGTGGATGGAGCCAGCACCTGGAAAACATATTGGAAGATCATCTTTCCGATCATGAAGCCGATGCATGCCACAGTGGCAGTTCTGACAGCACTTGGAACCTGGAATGACGTTATGACTCCACTGGTTATCATGTCCGGATCTACAGGTGGAACCACATTGCCTCTGGCACAGCTGAATTTCCAGACTCAGTTCGGAACAAACTATAACCTTGCGTTTGCCTCTTATCTGCTGGCACTGCTTCCGATCCTTCTGTTTTATCTGATCTGCCAGAAGCACATTTTAAATGGTGTTGTAAACGGTGCCGTAAAATAAAAACACAAGAAAAAGGAGGATTCACATATGGGAATCATCTACTGCGAGAAAGACAGAACGTTTACCCTGCAGACAAAAGAAACTACATATCAGATGCAGGTGGATCAGTACGGATTTCTTCTTCATCTCTATTATGGTAAAAAGGCAGAAGGCTGCATGGATTATCTTCTGACCTACTATGACAGAGGATTTTCCGGAAATCCCTATGATGCGGGAACAGACAGAACCTATTCCATGGACTCTCTTCCACAGGAGCTTTCCTGCTACGGAAACGGAGATTTCCGCAGTGCATCACTGATGCTGGAAAACGGTGACGGAAGCATGAGCTGTGATATGCGTTACAAGAACTATACTATCCGTGACGGTAAATACAGCCTTCCGGGGCTTCCGGCTGTTTATGCGGAGAACGATGAGGCACAGACTCTGGAGATCGTACTGGAGGATCCGGCTACCGGCGTGGAGGCCATGCTTCTTTACGGTGTACTTCCGGAACTGGATATCATTACGAGAAGCGTCTATGTCCGTAATCAGAGCAGTGAGAAGATCTATGTGAATAAGGTGATGTCCGCAGAACTGGATTTCTTTACGGAGATTATGACCTGCTTACTTTTTACGGAAGACATGCCATGGAACGGAATCTGCAGAGGGTTCCGGTAGCGACACGGAAGTCAGATGATCGGCAGTGTCCGTGGTACGATCCAGCCATCAGTATAATCCGATGATGATCCTGGCAGAAAAGGACACTACAGAGGATCATGGAGGTTGCTATGCTATGTCCTTTGTATACAGTGGAAATTTCCAGGGTGAGGTTCTGAAGGATCAGTACAATCAGACAAGAATGCTCCTTGGTGTACAGGAGGAGTGCTTCCGGTATCCGCTGGAAGCCGGGGAGACCTTCTATGCGCCTGAGGTGATCTTAAGCTACACAGATCAGGGAATGAACCGTCTTTCCCAGAATCTGCACAGCTGCATCCGTCACCATATCTGCCGCGGCAAATATAAAACAGCGATTCGTCCGGTACTGGTAAACAGCTGGGAGGCAGCATATTTTGATTTTACAGGGGAGACTTTATATAATCTGGCAAAAGAGGCAAAGAGCCTTGGTATCGATATGCTGGTTCTGGATGACGGCTGGTTTGGAAAACGTGACGATGACAACAGTGGTCTTGGGGACTGGTATGTTAATGAGAAGAAGCTTGGAGAGACTCTCGGCGGACTGGTAAAAAGAGTCAATGACCTCGGAGTGAAATTCGGTATCTGGGTCGAGCCGGAGATGATCTCTGAGGACAGTGATCTTTACCGCGAGCATCCGGACTGGGCACTTACGATTCCGGGAAGAAAACCAGTGAGGTCCAGAAATCAGCTGGTACTTGATTTTTCCAGAAAAGAAGTTGTAGATGGAATCTTCGGACAGATCAGTGCGGTATTGGATAATGCCAATATTGAGTACGTTAAATGGGACATGAATCGAAGCCTGATGGATGTATTTTCCGTAATGACCAAGGATCAGGGACGTGTAATGTATGATTATGTCCTGGGATTGTACGATTTTCTGGACCGTATGGTGAACCGTTATCCGGATCTTCTGATCGAGGGCTGCAGCGGCGGTGGCGGAAGATTTGACGCAGGCATGCTGTATTACACACCGCAGATCTGGTGCAGCGACAACTCTGATGCTGTTGACAGGCTTCGAATCCAGTATGGCACTTCCTTCGGATATCCGGTATCGGCCATGGGAGCACATGTGTCTGCAGTGCCGAACCATCAGACAGGAAGGATCACTCCGTTACATACCAGAGGTGTGGTTGCCATGTCCGGAACCTTCGGCTACGAGCTGGATCTTCTGAAGCTGACTGAGGAAGAAAAAGACGAGGTCCGCAGCCAGATCGGGGAATTCCGTAAGTATGCGCCACTGATCCAGAACGGACGATACTATCGCCTGACAGATCCGTTTAAGAGTGAGATCTGTGCATGGGAGATCGTTGGAAATTCTCAGGAAGAAGTTCTGCTCAATGTTGTCATGGAGGAGATCCATGGAAACATGACTGTGAATTATGTGCAGCTTCGCGGACTTGATGAGAGTGCTCTGTATAAGGAACAGGCTACCGGCAGGATCTATTCCGGAGCTGCTCTGATGCATGGTGGAATGCCGCTTCCAGCAGAGTTTGGGGAGTACAGAGCTTATCAGTATCATTTTGTGCGAGAATAAAACAGAGCCTTTTTAATCTGTGAAATAAAGATAAAATAAAAGATCCGCCGGATCGAACAGTTCTCTGATAACTGTCTGATCGGCGGATTTTTTGATCGTTTGTGATGAAATATTATGTATTCTGAGAATTATAAGATCAGTGGACGGTAATCTGATAGCTTTTAATAAACTCTTCATCCGGTTTCAGAACGTTGATATTATTTTTTTCAGAGAGCGATTTTTCAAAACCACAGTCATCACAGCGTCCCATCCACGGCTCCAGGCATACAAAGGGAGCACCGGGTACGGACCAGATACCGAAATTCGGGAAGCCCTCACTGGTAAGTGTCAGATATGGAGTTCCGTCCGGGAAGAGGATACCGGCCTTTTGGATCTGGCCGTTATCAAAAACAAGAGCGTCTTTATCAAACATATGAGGAGCAATGGAACAGGTTCCGTTTTCAAGGGAAAGTGTATGTGGCTCGTCAGCAATGACTGTTCCTGCAGACGTATCGATGAGGAGATAGGTAAGAACGTCCAGGCCTTCAAAAGCAAGACGGTAATCGCTCTGGGATTCTCCTTCACGTACCGGAACACGGAATGCCGGATGGCCGCCGATGGTAAAATACATAGTTTCAGAATCATTATTAACTACTTCCCAGCATACGTCCAGGTCATGCTCCTTCAGAGTGTAGGTGATCTTCAGAGCGAAAGCAAACGGATAAACCTTCAGGGTTTCTTCGGAGGACTTAAGGACAAAGGAAAGGGAAGTATCGGTAATATCCGTGCAGATAAAATCGCTGTCCCTTGCAAAGCCGTGCTGTCTGGAAGGATATTCCTTTCCGTTCAGACGCCAGATATCTTTGTAGTTACGTCCCACGTTGGGAAAAAGTACAGGCGCATGGCGTTTCCAGTAAGCCGGATCTGCCTGCCAGAGGATCTCCCTGTCATTAGTCTTGTCATAGATTCCGGTGAGTTCAGCACCGTGGTCGGAAACGGAAATCTTAAGAAAGCTGTTTTCAATCGTTCGTGTCATGATAAACCTCCTGTATGACAGCATTCGGGTAATATTACCCCGGAATTGCTGCATGTTTTTTTCTATTTTAGCACATTTTACAGACGATAACGAGAAAAATACGATCCATGGAAAAAATAACTGGAAAATCTGTCAGATTTACCAAGAGAAATTGCTGTTTTTTGGAAGAATAACCTTGACTAATGAAGGAGAAATCTATACAATAATTATGTGCGTAGAAAACATACATTTTTATGTTTTAAAGAACAATAATTAGGAGGAAAATGTAAAATGGCAAAATGGGTTTACATGTTTACAGAAGGTAATGCTACTATGAGAAATCTTCTGGGCGGCAAAGGTGCCAACCTTGCTGAAATGACAAACCTTGGTCTTCCTGTACCGCAGGGCTTCACAATCACAACAGAGGCCTGCACACAGTACTACGAGGATGGCAGATCCATCAATGATGAGATCATGGCTCAGATCATGGAAGCAATCACCAAAATGGAAGGAGTTACCGGTAAGAAATTCGGTGACAAAGAAAATCCTCTGCTTGTTTCCGTTCGTTCTGGTGCGAGAGCTTCTATGCCAGGTATGATGGATACTATCCTGAACCTTGGTTTAAATGAAGAAGTTGTTAACACTCTTGCTGAGAAATCCGGCAATGAGCGTTGGGCTTGGGACTGCTACAGAAGATTCATCCAGATGTATTCTGACGTAGTTATGGAAGTTGGTAAGAAATACTTCGAGGAGCTCATCGATGAGATGAAGACTAAGAGAGGTGTTAAGCAGGACGTTGAGCTTACAGCTGCTGACCTGCATGAGCTTGCTGACCAGTTCAAAGCTGAGTATAAATCCAAAATCGGTTCTGATT
>ENA-OPZZ01001542-OPZZ01001542.1-human-gut-metagenome-genome-assembly--contig:-NODE-1542-length-13793-cov-2.795258_pt1 | contig 13793 bp, 14 predicted proteins | sample MGYA00242487_ERZ504511 | MGnify/ENA primary metagenome ERZ504511 (study PRJEB26092, sample SAMD00036241) | human gut metagenome | host: Homo sapiens | study: EMG produced TPA metagenomics assembly of... | reverse complement strand
AATGCAAGATTCTCATAGACTGATTTATCACTTGGTGTAAAAACATGTGCAAAGGAAAGCTCCTTTCCAGGTACTCTCACCCGGGTCAGCCGAAGTCTTCTTCCCTTAAGGTTCTCATAATCATCATGAAACAGCCGCTCCAGCAGTTCTTCCTTCGTTATCCGTTCTTCCATGGTACACTTCCTTATCTCTTGGTGATATTGCATACTACATATCCCAGAGTATCACGGAAATAATCCACGATCTCTTCCATTGCAGTCTGTACATCGGAAATCTCTCCTGTTATGATCAGTGTTCCTGTAAAACGGTCTGCAAATCCAAGATATACATTACCGCTCTTCACAGCAATATCCGATGCGATCACAGCAGACTCGGAAGGTGTCATGTTCATGATACCAATTGCAGATGATCCATAATCCACCTGCGGATTCAGTCCAAGCTTCTGATATATGATAGGTGCCGGACCACCCATGATATGGGCAAATGTGATCTCCTTACCGGCTACGGTTTCCTGTACGATTCTGATCTGATCTCTATGTTCATCTGCCATTGATGATTCCTCACTTTCAAAATTTTATATTATTCTCGATCTGATAATATTGGATAATTTTATAAGCCGGATTTCATTCATCCGGCTTACAGCTTCCTAAAGTCAAGCAGATCTTTGAAATCCGCTCTGCTACCTGCTCATGGTCAAAAAACAGTCTGGTAGTTCATCTGGTTTAATTTTACTATTTACCAATTTTAATGTCAAGACAATTCTTCGAAAACAAGTCAAAAAACAACGTTTTCAGAAATAGAAATCCACAGAAAACAACATTTATTTTCACATCCTCGCGGAAAACCAGTCAGAAATCTGCTCAGAACTCAAACGCCTTCTTAATGCTGTCATAATGCAGGAATTTTCCCTCTGCGGCAAACGCCCTGATCTGTTCCAGGGTTGCAAACATATATCCGTCTGTCTCTTCTGTCTGAAGCTTCAGATCCTTATCCTCCACATCCATGACAAAACGGTACACATCCACAAAGTAATTATCTCCTTCCCCGGGATTCTCTCTTTTATATGTAAAAAGGTATCCGCCCTCTGCCTCACTGGCGTCCAGTCCGGTCTCCTCTTTCACCTCACGGAGTACTGCATCACGGGAAGCCTCTCCTGCCTGGGCTGCACCGCCGGAAACCTCCCACCAGCCCGGGGCCCAGGCCTTTGTCATCACACGTTTGGTAATAAGAAAGGTCTTGTCCGGTCTTGCTACCACGCCCAAAACTGTCAGATGATACTCTCCATCCTTTAAACACCAGTCATTGCGCTTCATAGTTCGTCCTGTCGGTTTCTTATCTGCATCGTAAATATCCCAGAATTCCATTTTTATCTATCTCCTGTCTTTTTTACAGAACGCGGAAATACAGTCTTACATTTGATCCGTTTCATCCTGCCCGTTTCTCCGTTTTCTGTATCTTTTTTATTTGTTATGATAACACGTTAAAATCATATATGTAAACCCCTGGATCCGATACCATTTTCCAGTTAGCGTTACCGTTCACTCCGTTCTCAGTAACCAGTTACCCTTCTACATCTGTTTTTTTCACATTATAAGCATACAAGTACCTGCAGCCTGAAAGATGATATGCGAAAATCTATAGATTATTTTTATTATATAGCTCGTATTATGAATTAGTTTTATGGATTATTCTGTTATATAATTAACACAAACAAACGATTCTATTTAAAATAACCAGGGAGGTTTTTTTCAGATGAAGAATGATTATCCGCATATTTTTTTCCCCATTAACCGTTAAAAATATGACTATCAAGAACCGTATTGTTATGATGCCGATGGGCACCAACTACGGTGAACAGAACGGCGAAATGAGTTTTCTTCATATCAATTATTATGAGCAGCGTGCAAAGGGTGGCACAGGTCTCATCATCGTAGAGAACGCAAGCATCGATTCCCCGCAGGGCTCCAACGGAACCACACAGCTGCGCATCGACCATGACAACTATCTGCCACGTCTTTTCAAATTCTGTGAGAATATCCACAGATATGGAACAAAGATCGCGATCCAGATCAACCATGCAGGTGCTTCTGCAATTTCTTCCAGAATTAACATGCAGCCGGTTTCCGCATCTGATGTTCCGTCCAAAGAAGGCGGAGAGATCCCGCGTCCTCTTTCCAAAGATGAGATCCTTCACATCGTAAAAAAATACGGTGAGGCTGCAAAACGTGCACAGACAGCCGGCTTTGACGCAGTAGAGATCCATGCAGGACACTCCTATCTGATCAGTCAGTTCCTCTCCCCGATCACAAACAAGCGTACCGATGAGTTCGGCGGATCTGTTGAGAACCGTACCCGCTTCTGCCGTATGGTCATCGATGAGGTAAGAAAACAGGTAGGACCTTTTTTCCCGATCATGCTCCGTCTCAGTGCGGATGAGCTGATGGAGGGCGGAAATACACTGGAGGATACTCTGGAATACCTGGATTATCTTCAGGAAGAGGTTGATATCTTCGATGTTTCCTGCGGACTTAACGGTTCCATCCAGTACCAGATCGATGCAAATTATCTCCCGGACGGATGGCGTTCCTACATGGCAAAGGCCGTAAAAGAAAAATTCAACAAGCCATGTATTTCCATGGGTAATGTCCGTGACCCGAAGGTTGCTGAGCGTATCCTGGCTGACGGTGACGCAGACCTGATCGGTATGGGCCGTGGTCTGATCGCAGACCCTGCATGGGTAAACAAGGTTGCCACAGGTCATGAGTGCGACCTCCGTAAATGTATCTCATGCAACGTTGGCTGTGCCGGAAACCGTATCGGCATCAACCGTCCGATCCGCTGTACTGTAAACCCATCTGTTCTTGAGGGCGATATATATAAGAAAAAAACATATAAATAAAAACTGCAACGTGGTCGTTATCGGCGGCGGCACTGCCGGACTGGAAGCTGCCTGTACAGCCGCAGAGGTTGGATGCAATACCTTCCTTCTGGAAAAAGGCAATGAGCTTGGCGGACTTGCATCTCTGATCTCAAAGATCCCTGCAAAGAACCGTCTTGCTGATTTCCCGCACTATCTCATGCATCGTGCAGAACAGCTTGATAATCTTTACATCTTCAAAAACACAGAAGGAACACCTGAAAACATCCGCAAGTTCCATCCGAATATCATTGTAAGCTCCACAGGCTCCGCTCCGCTTCTGCCTCCGATCGCAGGACTGAAGGATCGTATTGACAACGAGAACCATAATATTTATTCTATTCTTGGTATGATCAGCCACATTAATGATTTTCCGAAGGATCTAAAAGGCAAAAAGGTTGTTGTTGTAGGCGGCGGTGCTGTAGGTCTTGATGTTGTGGAATTTTTTTGCTGACAGAAACGCAGACATCTCTATCGTTGAGATGATGGATCAGATCGGACGTGATCTTGACCCGGTAAGCAAAAATTGACACAAAGACCATGATGAAAAAACACAATGTACATCAGCTTACAAAAACTGCTCTCCTTGAGGTCAAGGATTCTTCCTTCCTTGTCAAAGGCGACGGCGAGCCTTATGAGCTTCCATTTGAATACGGCTTCGTATGTCTCGGAATGAGAGCTCAGGGACAGCTTTACCAGAACCTCACAGAGGAATTTTCTTCTGAGGATGTTGAGATCATGAACATCGGCGACAGCCAGAGAGCAAGACGAATCATTGACGGTACCCAGGAAGGACGCAATATCCTTACCATTCTTGAGCAGAAGGGATACCTTTAATATTTTTTCCGCTATACCCTTTCCGGGAGTATTTCAATCCTTCTACCGGAAAGTGTATATAAATCTGTTACAGTTCACTCGGTGATCCGTAACATAGTTTTTCCACGTCTTCCTCCCCCGCAGTCGTCCGGAGAATGTCCGCAGCTTCTTCAGACCTATGTGGCGGGAGGTTTAAAAAAGACAAATCTTCATCCAGATTTTACCAATGAGAGGAGTTATTACCATGTCAGAAAGAATCACAGGACATACCGAACTGATTGGTCTTATGGCATATCCGATCCGCCACTCCAGCTCTCCTGCCATGCAGAATGAAGCTTTTGCAAAGCTTGGCTATGATTATGCATATCTTGCATTTGAGGTTGGTGCAGACGAGATCGAGGATGCTGTAAAAGCCATCCGTACTCTGAAAATGAGAGGTTCCAACGTTTCCATGCCGAACAAAACCCTGGTAGGCCAGTACCTTGACGAGCTTTCACCGGCAGCAGAAATGTGCGGTGCTGTAAACACCATCGTTAATGATCATGGTCATCTTACAGGCCATATCACAGACGGTATCGGATTTATGGCAGCACTGAAAGACAATAACATCGACGCCATCGGAAAGAAAATGACCATCGTAGGTGCAGGTGGTGCCGCAACTGCTATCGAGATCCAGGCAGCACTTGACGGTGTAGGCGAGATCGTGATCTTCAACCGCAAAGATGAATTCTGGGACCGTGCGGTATCTACGGTAGAAAAGATCAACACCAGAACTTCAAGCCATGCTGTTCTCTATGATCTGGCAGATCTTGACCAGCTGAAAAAAGAAATGGCTGACAGTTATATTTTCGTAAATGCGACAGGTGTTGGAATGAAACCGCTGGAAGGTCAGTCCGTTGTTCCGGACAAGTCTTACTTCCGCCCGGAGCTTATCGTTGTTGACGTGCCTTACTCCCCTCTTGAAACTGCTATGCGTTCTATGGCAAAGGAAGTTGGCTGCAAGACAATGAACGGCCTTGGCATGATGCTTTTCCAGGGCTCCGCTGCATTTGAACTGTGGACCGGCGAACCGATGCCGATCGAGCATATGAAAGAGATTCTTAACATCAGATACGACGACTAAACTGCTATCTGTTCCTGTCGTATCAGAAAGGACCATTATGAAAACAGTTCAGGTAAGAAATATCACACTCGGAGAGGGAAGACCGAAGATCTGTGTCCCGATCGTGGGACAGACAAAGGATGATATCCTCCTTGAGGCAGGGACCTTCGCAAGGATCCCCGTAGACGTTGTGGAATGGCGTGTTGACTGGTTTGAGGACGTTTTTGACACAGACAAGGTTCTGGATGTGGCAAAAGATCTCCAGACCGTTTTAAAGGACACTCCGATCCTCTTCACCTTCCGTACTGCAAAGGAAGGCGGAGAAAAAGCGATTTCCAACGAAGCTTACAAAGCACTCAACATGGCTGTCGCAAAAAGCGGCTATGTAGATCTCATTGATGTAGAAGCCTTCACAGGTGAGGAGATCGTAAAAAAGCATGATCCGGGAAGCACACAGCTATGGCGTAAAGGTCATCGCTTCCAACCATGATTTTGACGCAACTCCTGAGAAGGATGAGATCGTGCGCCGTCTTCGCATGATGCAGGACTATGGCGCAGATATCCCGAAAATGGCTGTTATGCCAAGAAACAAACAGGACGTGCTTACACTCTTAAGTGCCACGCTGGAAATGTCCGAGCAGTTCGCCGACCGCCCGATCATTACCATGTCCATGGCAGGTACCGGTGTTGTCAGCCGTCTCGCTGGCGAAACCTTCGGTTCCGCCCTTACCTTCGGTGCAGCTACCAAAGCTTCCGCACCGGGACAGATCAATGTTAACGAGCTTGCACAGGTTCTTGACATTATCCACAAAAGCCTGTGATCCTGTAACCTCCCATAAAAAGGATCTACAGTAGATTTTTGTAACAGAACGTGAATTATAAACCAATTTTTAAACCCAATGATGTAACAAATTTTTGCAATTTTAATCCCATAATAGCAAATCTATTAAAATAATAATTAAAAACAACAAATCTCATGACAAAAAGAAGAAGTGTGCTGACCCATCCGGCACACTTCTTCTTTTTCTGTTTTTTTATATCTTTGTTATTCCTCTGATCAATTTTTATCCTCGATGGCATTCTCCTCTTTCTTTCTGGGGTCCCAGTTTGAAAGGAAGATGTTCAGACCGAAGCCTACAGCCAGGGCCCATGCGGATGCCCATGCAGTTCCCTGGGTTGCAAGCACAGCTGCCATAACACCTGCGATCATCTTGTCACGGTCTGTTCTGCAGTAATCCATACCGATCCTTGCACAGACAAAGGCCTGGAACATCAAAGTAATGGATGAACCGACTCCGAAGATCGGACGGAAGAAGCTTACAACCGGAATGATCAGCACACTTAAAAATGTTGCGATACGGAAGGACGCCATACCACCGATCAGAGACTTCATGGCTTTCTTTCCCTCTTTGTAACGGATGGAAACAGATACTGTCATTCCAACCCATAACGGACCGGAAAGCGGCGGAAACGGCGCAATGACGGAAAGGATCAGGTTCCTGATTCCGCTGACCAGGTTGGAACGGCTGGAATTGAAATCAATATACTCATCATCTCTGGATTGGCGCGCCTCTGTAACCAGTGTCTCTGTGGTAACAAAATCACCAAATGCGATAACATAGCATACAAGCGCCAAAGGAAGCGCTTTGACAAACATGGAGACCGGCGGGATTCCCACACCAAAGATACTTACCTGTGAGATGATCTCTTTGAACTGCGGGATCTTGATAAAGGTTCCCAGTTCCAAACCGGGCGCATCCAGCTCTCCTACAAGAAGACCTACCACCATGGCGATCAGATACGGAAAAAGATTTCCATACCTGGCAACAAGATCCAGGAATTTGTTGTTCTTTCTCTTCTCCTGATATTTATCTGAAAAGCTGATCAGGATCAGAAGGCCTACACCGGCAACGATCGCCAGCGGATACTTATGCATGTTGCCGCCCTCTCCCAGCTGTCCTGCCATAACCGTCACCGGCGCTGCAAGAAGGATACCACCCTTAACAGAATTTGGTACTGCATGGACAAATTTATCCGCAAGCTTGGTGATGCCCATAAATATGAACACAAGACCAACCAGCATCTGCAGGGCGATCATTGCCTGGATACGTTCTTTTCCCATAGGGAAGCCTTCCAGGAATACGATAGTCAGCGGAAGGGTCGGTGTGATCCATCCCGGTACAACCGGATCACCAAGTAAGCTGTGTAGCATATACAGCATGGTCTCTATGATCACACAGCTCCATGCCAGCTCATAAGGCAGTCCCAGATACTGTTCCAGATAAGGAACCGCCGCCAGTGCCGTAACCCCGAGGATCAGGCCCTGGATAAACTCTACGGACTCAATTTTGTAGTGAATAAACGGAAAACGAATCTGAAATGGCCCAAACGGAATGTAGGGCAGTTCGTTTTCTCTTCGCTGTCTTGCTGCACGTGCCATAACGATTCTCCTTTGTCGTTTTTTTTGCTAATACATATATAATATCTTCTATTCTGGAAGTTTGTTAATTAACAAACATTTTCAGAAACAGCAAAATCCAACCCGGGAATTGTTCCCGAATTGGAACTTTGCCCTGCTCCGATTCAGCCATTTTCATCCAAATCGCAACAGTTATTCACGTCTTTTCTTCTCAGGCTTCTTTTCCACGGTTCATCTTAACGAACAGTGCAAGAAGGATTCCTATGAATGTCACTGCCATATTGAGAAGCAGGATCATTCTCGGAGCACTGGTTCCGGCAGTCTTTGTAATGTAGCCGGCCAGTGTCAGAATGGTGTAGTTCGCAACGCTGGATGCGATCATGACCATGGATGTTGCAGTTCCCTTGTTTTCCGGGAAGAACTCCGCAGTTGTGGAAACAGCCAGCTGAAGCACACCGCCTGCGCCTGCAAAACCGATCACAAATCCACCGATAAGACAGATTGTCGGATTCTGGATAAAGTAGCAAAGTCCCCAGCATGATGAAAGAGATCAGCGGATAAATGATCAGGATATTGATCTCCTTCAGTCCTTTTTTGATAAATACAGAGGAACACAGGATCGCTGCAAAGGTTCCTACTGCATAGAAGGACTGGATCTTGGAAGGATCACTTAAGTTATAAAGCTTTCCGAGCTCCTGGTTACAGTTCAGCCACAGCATAAATGTAGAAGAGCTTGTAAATCCGATGAGGATTGCTGCAAGAGCTGCAGGAGTGATCTTTAATTTTGCTTTTTCTTTCTTTACTGTACCTGCCGTATTTCTCTCCGGGAATGGCAGGAACAGAATCAGGATTCCATCGATAAAGATCGCAGCACCTGCAACAATAAAAATGGTTCTGTAGGACATATTCGCCGCTGCTACAAATCCGATGAGGAAAGGAAGCAGAAACTGGCTGATACACATGGAGAATTTTGTAAACAGGTTCGCTACAGAAGGATTGTTTACATAAATCTCCATACATGTCGGGCTTACGCAGGTGTCCAGGAAGGAGTTTGCGATACCGCCTACAATGGCAAAGGCGTAGGCAACTCCCATAGACGGAGCAAATGCGATTCCCATAAAGTATGCTGCATAACAGATCACGCCGATGATTCCGCTTAATCTGCGTCCGAATTTGTCGGACAGGGGACCGGAAAACGGAAGAGAGATCAGTCTTCCAAGTCCAAGTGCGGCAATTACAGATACTACCATGCTGACATCCATAGTTCCGTCACTTAAGGCCTTTGCTCCCCAGTGAGCCGCAAGCTCCGGCTTGTACTGACCCATGATGGAAGCACCGATTCCGTGAATGAAATATGTAAAGTACAGCGCAATAGAAGTAATTACTAAATTTTTCTTACCTGTCTGGCTCATTTTTCTTATTTCCCTTCGTTCTCAGCCTGGAATTTCTGGTACTCAGCTGTCGGCATCTCAAGACCTGTATAAAGCTTGTAAGATGCTGCACCCTGCCACAGAAGCATTCCTTTTCCGCCTACTGCAAGTTTTACGCCTGCCTCTTTTGCCTCTTTTACCATTCTTGTCTCTGCCGGATTGTATACGCAGTCAGCAACAACAAGATCTTTATGGAACATGGATTTGTCAACAAGAGTAAGGTCATCATGTGGTTTCATACCTGCAAGTGTTCCGTTTGCAAGGATATCAGCGTTTGCGATCTCTTCTCTCAGTTTGTCCTGATCGTCAAGGCAGTATACATTTACTTTGCAGTCCGGTACTTCTTTTGCAAGTTTCTCAGCTGTTCCTTTTGCTCTTTCAAGGAATGGATCATTAGGGTTGAAGATTGCGATGGAAGCAGCTCCGTCAAGGGCACACTGTACAGTAAGAGCTGTTGCAGCTCCGCCTGCTCCCAGAACTACCATCTTTTTGCCTTTTACATCAACGCCATGCTCTTTTAAGTTGCGGACAAATCCGATACCGTCTGTGATATGTCCTACAAGCTTTCCATCCTCGTTAACGATGGTATTTACAGCACCGATGATCTTTGCTGCCGGTGAAAGCTCGTCTACACACTGAGCTACTTTGTTCTTACAAGGCATGGTTACATTGCAGCCTCTCATCTTGAACAGACGCATTGCGTCAAGAGCTGCCGGAACCTGATCCTCTTTGATATCGAACGCCATGTAAGCATAGTCCAGGTTATGGTACTGGAAGCTGAAGTTGTACATAGCCGGGGATCCGGAATGTCCTACAGGGCTTCCGATCAGTGCAAGTAAACCAGTTGTTCCTTTAATTCTCTGTTCCATTTCTTTTTACCTCCTGCATTTCCCCTGGCAGACACCGGATATATCTTCTCTGGTGTCTGCCGGGGCATCTTTTTAATTTTTATACCGTCCGGTTTATTGGATAGATTGGCAGATCAGATCTTGGAAGCTACCTCATAGGCCTCTTTTGTTGCATCCAGTGCACGTCTTGCACGGATAGCATCTCCGATCACATGTGTCTCAGGCACAAGATCTTTGATCTTCTCTTCCAGAGGATTGTAGTTGCGGAATCCCATGGAAAGGATCACAGAATCATATCCTCTTGACTCGTGACGTACTCCGTCAGCAGTCTCATATTCTACCCCGTCTTCATAGAATTTGCATACCTTTGCTCTGGTGATCTCCTTGATTCCGTAGTCCTCGAAATCCTTCATCAGATATACTCTGTGCTCGTGAATCACCTCTGCACCTACAGTATCACGGAACTCGATAACAGTTACATCATGCTCCTGCTCGCCTAAGAATGCAGCTGTCTCGCATCCAACCATTCCACCGCCGACAACGAGAACCTTTTTGCCTGCTGCTCTCTTGCCATCCAGAAGGTCAGAGCCGTGGATGATAGCCGGATTGTCGATTCCCTCGATCGGAAGGATCAGAGTCTTGGAACCGGTGGCAATGATCACGCTGTCCGGCTTCTCTTCTTTGATAAGCTCCGGAGTTACCTCACAGTTCATCACGATCTTAACGCCATCCTTCTGGCAGCGATGGATGTAGCTGCGGATCATATTCGTGATGTCACCTTTTCCTGGCGGATATGCGGCAAGTCTCATGTTTCCGCCGAGAATATCCCCTGCCTCATAAAGTGTTACCTCATGGCCTCTCTCCTTTGCGATAAATGCGGCAGAAAGTCCTGCAACACCGCCACCGATAACCATAACCTTCTTCGGCTCCTCAGCTTTCTCAAGCGGCTCTGCCTCATGACCCAGGAACGGGTTTGTCAGACAGCATACCGGATTTCCTGCATACATGTTTGCAACGCAGCCCTGAAGACAGGCGATACAAGGAGTCATATCCTCAAGACGCTCTTCCTGTGCTTTCTTCGGCATAGCCGGATCTGCAAGGCTCTGACGCCCGAATGCCACAAGGTCAGCTCTTCCTTCTTTTACCATCAGCTCTGCGAACTGTGGCTCTGTATAACGTCCAACTGTGATCACCGGGATATTTACCGCACGTTTGATCTCTTCAACCTCTGCTGCGGAAAATCCACCGTGGATAACGGTCGGTGCCCACATAAACTCATCCTTGATATGAACAGCACGGGATACATGAAGTCCGTCCAGTCCACAGCTTTCCAGATATGCTGCGATCGCTGCACTGTCGTGGACATCAAGTCCGCCCGGAACCTCGTCTGCACAGTTGATTCTTGCAAGAACTGCAATTTTTCCCTGTGTTGCTTTTTTAACTTCCTCAATGATCAGACGGGAGAAACGCATACGGTTCTCAAAACATCCGCCAAACTCATCCACTCTCTTGTTTGTTCTCGGAGAAAGGAAGGTGCTTACCAGATAGCCGTGTGCCATATGGATCTCAACAGCATCTGCTCCTGCTTCCATTGCTCTTCTTGCTGCCTCACCGTAGCCTTTGATCAGCTCGTAAACTTCCTCAGTTGTAAGCTGCTTCGGAATATCACGTCCGCATACAGACGGAATGCTGGTTGCTGCTGTGATCGGTGCTCCTGCGTTCTTTGCATTTCCCTCAGGACCTGCGTTCTGAAGCTGGATGGACACCTTTGCTCCTTCTGCATGACATCCGTCGATGACCTTGCGGAAGCTCTCGATTGTAGAGTCGTCATAAAGACATGGTTTACGCGGGCCGCCCTTTGCGCCCTTGTGAACTACAGTAGCCTCGATGGTGATCAGACCAAATCCGCCTTTTGCTCTTTCTCTGTAATATGCAGCGGACTGCTCACTCATTGTTCCGTCTGTGTTTGCAAAGTTGTTTCCCATTGGCGGAACAACAAAACGATTCTTTACTGTCATAGGACCGATCTCGATCGGCTGAAACATCGCATTGAATTTCATATGCGTTCTCCTTTCCTTTGAAACAATCTTTTTGTTTCTTTTCACGGTAACGCCCTGTCACCGGTATGACGTCGGAAACAGGGGCCCGTCTGAAATATTAATTTCTTATATTAATTACAGTACTTCCGGCCAAGCCTCTTCCAGTACCTTCTTTGTGTTCTCATATGTATGTTTTGCAGCATACTCGATACCTTTTTCAAGGTTTGCATCACTGATAACCTCTACGCCGATGGCATTTGGCTTAATGCCTTTTTCTTTGATCATTTTTACGAACGGCACAGTTGTTCCGATTCCTGTTCCGGGAGCAAGACGGTCATGCATGGATTCGTCTCTTAAGATCGTTGTTGCATATGGTCTTTCCCATACATCGTTGATCTGGATGGATACGATCTTGTCTGCCGGGATTCCCTCAAGTACGGAAAGCTCGATCGGCTGGTTTGCTCTTACCCAGTGCCATGTATCAAGGATCAATTTTGCATTCTCGCAGTCAGCAGCTTTTACAACAGCCCAGCCCTTTTTCACATCCGGGATTCCGCTGTATGGCATTGGCTCAACACCGATGATGTATTTGCCTGCTCTGTGGCAAAGCTCACGAAGCTTCTGCGCTGTGTACTCTACGGAATAGTTCTCCATCAGTCCGCAGTTGATCTGTTTTACGTTAAATAATTCACACATATGGAAGCAGAGCTGTTCTTTGTATTTCTGCTCATAGGAACGATGCTCCTCTGCCCACTGCACGATGTACTCAACCTCTGTTACCTTCATGTCATATTTATCCAGGATTGCCAGGATATCCTCGTCGAAAAGTCCCTCATTCAGGGCATCTACGTAGGTTTCTGCTCTCAGACCGATTCCCTCATAGCCAGCCTCTTTGGCAGCTTTTACACGGTCCTCAAATTTACACTGATCTCCAAGTGTCCAGGAACTGATTGTGATTGGAAATTCTTTTGACATGATAATTCCTCCTGAAAATATAAATAATTTTATTTGTTTTTTTTTAATTATTTTGTATCTTTTTTCTATAAGCATTATATAACTTTGTTAAATTACAAAACAAATTGATTGTACCAGGAGAATTCATAGATTTTATCAATATATCATGTTATACTATATAAACATATTCAGCCGTACTGCCGCCGTCACAGCATACGGCCCGGCAAATCTCTTATGTCTGTCAGACTTACCGGGGATCTGTCCGAAGCAAAACATTCAGATAAACTTACGAAAGGAGTATTGAAAAATGAATCTGTATCATCTTCGCTATTTCGTGACACTGGCTCATCTGGAACATTATACAAAAGCTGCGGATGTTCTGGCCATCACACAGCCCAGCCTAAGTCACGCGATCTCTTCTCTGGAGGAAGAGCTTGGAGTGAAATTATTTGAAAAAAAGCGGACGGAATGTTTCTCTCACCAAATATGGCAAGTCTTTTCTGGAGGATGTGGAACAAACCCTGAACCGGCTGGATTCCTCTGTAAACGGTCTCCAGCTTGCAGGAAAGGGAGAAGGACAGATTGATGTGGCTTTTCTCAGAACTCTGGGTGTTGACTTTATGCCAAAGATCATCCGCAGCTTTCTTAATGCTAATATGGGAAACAGATTCATTTCAATCTGTTCTGCGATAAGGTGCTTACCGGGCGATATCCTCACCGGACTGACAAATCAGCCAATTCAAGGATTCATCGTCAAATACACGATTCCCATGTTTGTCATGTTTCAGAGATGGGACGAGTTCTAAATTTGTATAGTAACGAATATTGTGAACTGACATTTGGATTTTCTTAGATGCTTCTTTAACGTTGTATGTCATAGTTTTCTCCTCTTCTTTATAAATGATTTATTTACTTTAGAGATTTTTAATATATTACTCGTTGACTTAGAGTTACTCTAATGCTGTGTGATCAGTTTATCATCTAACAGAAAAAGATGCAATGGCAATGTTGATGATAAAGAAAGTGTACGAGAAGAAAGGGGTTTAGCAATGAGCAAAAAAATATTGATTTTAGAAGGAAGCCCGAGAAAAAAACGGCAACACAGATTTGATGGCACAAGAGTTTTGCTGTCGGAGCAACTGATGTAGGACGGATTTTGCGGACATTCAAAATAAAAAAGAATGTGGAGGTAACAGACAATGGCAAAATCATTATTTGAGGAACTGGGCGGCAAATACGAAAGGCAAGGGGATTATTTGATACCGTGC
>ENA-OPZZ01001541-OPZZ01001541.1-human-gut-metagenome-genome-assembly--contig:-NODE-1541-length-13793-cov-5.295917_pt1 | contig 13793 bp, 15 predicted proteins | sample MGYA00242487_ERZ504511 | MGnify/ENA primary metagenome ERZ504511 (study PRJEB26092, sample SAMD00036241) | human gut metagenome | host: Homo sapiens | study: EMG produced TPA metagenomics assembly of... | reverse complement strand
AAGTAAATGGCACATGAAGTCATCTTGTCATCCTTTTTCCTCCCATTGATATCCATTTCCCTCATCTGCAATAACCCTTTCCTGTTCCATGCTCTACATCTGCGAAACGATAGTTCTTAGCCCATAAATTAGCATTTGCCATCGTTACGTCAGCCAGATTTAATATAAGTCTGCCTTTCACTACGCGTCCCTCATAATTAAAGGTGCTTTGGGTGGTAGTACCGATGCCCTTTGCCTTGAAAAGAGTATCCCTCTGCATCTCCTGTGAGAGGTATATGAGCCAGCTTTAATGCCTTTTCTCCCGGAAGAATATCATAAAAAGTAAGATTAGCTGTCTCACCCTTTACTGTGCTGAAATCCACCGATTTCCCAGTCATATTTTCGCCGTTGTATACCAAAGTCAAGGTAGGATTCGGATTCGAAAATTTATTGGAATAATTGGCCGTTACGTCTACAGGATCGGGGCCTGGATAATCTTCACTACAAGAAGTCAGTATTCCTGTTACACTCGTGAATATAAGCGATATTATAAGTGAAATCTTTTTCATTATCATTCTCTTTTATAGTGATTGGTAATTATTTGGTCGATGGAACTAAGTCCAATCCTAAATTGAATAATTGCATGAGTTTCCATTGTTCAGCAATCATAGCCAAATCCAATGAAAGTCCTCCTAAATCGACTTTAATTCCGGATAGTATGTTGATGACAGGAGTTAATGTCTGATAGTCCAGGTATAGATAGGTATGTCCATCTTTGGTATGGGTTATATTCATGGGAATACCATTTTTGATGCAATTGAATAAAGCGGTAAAAGAGGCATCGTCCACCATTACCAAGTAACCTAATATATCATTATTCACAATTGCATTAAGAGTGGAAAGCAGACTTTTGAGGCGAATGGGGTCCGTTTTGAGAATGGCTTCAGTAATCCCGTTGATAAGCTCACCATCTATCTGTTGCTGGCTATTCTTAATGATTTCTGTAATGATTGCGGGAATATTTAGTTTTAATATTAACTTGTTATTGGCTTGTCCCCAATAAGCTAGTCCATTAGGAGATTTCTCATAAGTACGGTTTTCTATAACGGTTTGAATTTGTTTTTGAACAACTTCTGCTTCATCGCCATTCAAAGGTAAGAACAGTAACTCTTCATTTATTGGATCTGAAGAGTAATATGCTGTAATAGTACCATCCTTTTCCAGTTTGATATCTTTTATTAATTGAGGTATGAGCGTTTGAAGAATACCCGGGGCAAGGTTACCTAAGAGATACATTAATGAAGCTTCGTCAGTTCCTATCCCTTCTTTAGGTTTCATATCGAAATAACAGGCACCTTTGTACTGTACAGGATGAAATTCATTCGTAAGATCCTGAACCATTTCATAAAGAGCGAAGTCGTATTTGTTAACCAGCTTTTGGGGATCAGCCATTACCACATTCAAATCCAGCTTCATCGTTTTCGGAGTAATGCTACCGCTGTATTTCACCGTAGCTCCTCCCATCGTGATATTTGTTCCGCTGAAAGTGTAATACCCTTTCTCTTCATTCTCATACAGTTGGATATGACTGATAGGAGTTTCCTTTTCTCCGGGAATCACATCATTCAGTGTCAGTGTTCCCGTTTCACTATCTCCTGTCTTGAAACTGACAGTTTTTTCCAACGAGTTTCTCTCCACTGTAGGTTAGGTCTAGCGTATATGGTTTAATATACGAGCCATATTCCTGACTAATTTCTCCCGGCCAAAATAGCTTGTCATTGTAAGTCTCTTCGCATGATGTAAAGAAAAATACCGCGCAAGCTACATAAAATAGTTTTCGTAAGTTTCTCATTTTGCTTTTTGTTTTTATTGCGTATTTAATAAAACTTTGCAAAGTTCGACTAACAATTCTTTATTGTCAAGGTCTGTTTTTTTATTTTAATGTTCTATTTTAATCGTATGCGGTAAAGTACCTAAAATGAAAAAATAAATGTGTTCTATTTTTAATATCGATTGTTCTTCTTTTAAGAATGGCTGTAAAAAGAGAATGAAGAGGTCTCTAAAAAAGCAAATGGTTTTCCTCCTATTTTTCACAGGTGAGAAACCGTTCAATTTTTTTTCTTCTCTATTTCTGACTCTTGCGGAAAGTTTAGAATGTAATATTCATCTTTACAACTTTCAATAAATACTTCCGTAAACAGGTGAAGATGACTCCGCTGGAATATCGCGAGAAATAAATCTTTGTTTGCTTAAAATTGGGCTATACATAAAAACAGGATGTTTTATACATTTTCCCTGCTTTAATTAGAACCGGTGTGAGGGCAGCAATTCAAAAGGAGCTTAAATGTTTGTTTGAAGAATGTGAAAAGGTAGCACTTTGCTGATAAATCATTCTTTTTGCACTAATCTTACGTCAGAATCGGAATAAATGAATCTCTCTTTTTCTGATGTATAGCTATTTGCCAGATCAGCAATCAGCGAAGTTAGAAGTGAAATAGCTTGGAAACGACTCTTATTTCAATCTACAAATCCTTGCTCACCGATGAACGGTAGCTTGGTCGGTGAGCAAGGAGGCGTTCCTCACCGACCAAGGATACCTTTCATTAAAAGAACGGACGTTTTCATACAATGAAAAACGGTCTGTTTATCCTTTATTTATGCATAATAAGGGGTGTGATGTGCATATTCTTGCACTAAATTAGGCATTTTATTTTCTATTTGATTCGATTCATGGCCATTGCTGAATAATAGAATCTTAAAAATAGAACAGAACTGTTTATTGCTGTAATACAGTCGATTCACCGATAAGAATCTCCCGTTCATTGATTTTTTTTCCTTTTTCTGCTTCTCTGTCATACATTTGTTACAGTATTGTAACACTTGCTACTCTAATCCCCTATGAATATGAACGAAACATGTAATGTAACCACCGCACTTTCCGCTTTCTCCTCCATTTCTTTGGAAGAGATGAGTACCATCCGTTTGATGAACCGTACGGACACGAAGTATATCGTTTCGCTCTCTGCCCTGATGGACGTATTGCAACGGGCAAGTAATTGTTATCGTGTGCAAGAGGTGCAGGGGGAGCGAAATATAGCTTATCACACTACCTATCTCGACACTCCCGATTACGCCATGTATCTGGCTCATCAAAACGGAAGAGTGATCCGTGAGAAGATCCGTGTAAGGACATATGTCTCTTCCGGTCTGACTTTTCTGGAAGTGAAGAAAAAGATATTCTCCGGTTTCGATGCTTCTCTGGAAGGTGAATTTCGTACAAGGGACGGATTGCAGACGGTGGAATGCTGGTCGGGTTCGGCAGGTGTTTCCTATAAGATGTTTCGTTGGCTGAAAGCGTCTGCAGGATATTCATTTAAGTTTTAATAGATAAAACAAGAAATTATGAAAAGGATTGTGTTGTTTTGGATACCGCTTTTATTGCTGTTGTTGGTGAACTGTACGACGGAATCATTCGATTTCGGCGATCAGGAAGGAATATTGGTCGGAGGTTCGGGAGGTGGAGGAAGCAGTCAGCCCAACCCGACGATTCCCGAGGGATCGGAAGATTTATTGGGATTTACAATCGCTTTTGATGAAAGTGATAAAACGGCGTATGGAAGCATGTCGGAAACGGTTACTTCCGATGATGATTTTATAGAGAACTCCCAATTCGCCTCTGTGGTGACGATTATCTATAATGGAACGACTGCTGCGGTAAGCAATGGTGTTTCAGGAGTGGAAGTGTCTTCCAATGGGGCGCATGTCGTGGTTAATTCTACAGTCAGCGGAGTAGAATATGTGTTGAGCGGGACTACTACGAATGGCTCGTTCAAGGTATATAGCGAAAAGAAATTCAAATTATCACTGGCAGGGGTGTCTATACTCAATCCGGTAGGTGCTGCCATTAATATCCAGTCTTCCAAACGTGTGTTTGTGGTATGCGCGGATGAAACAACGAATGTGTTGACAGATGGGTCTTCTTATACGGCAACTACTGATGGAGAGGATATGAAAGCCTGTCTGTTCAGTGAGGGGCAACTCATTTTCAGTGGAGGCGGTTCACTCACAGTTACCGGAAATTATAAACATGCCATCACAAGCGATGATTATGTGCGTTTCCGTAGCGGGTGTAATATTACGGTAGCTTCGGCCAAAAAAGACGGAATCCATACTAATGAATCTGTGATTATCGGCGGCGGAATACTGAATATATCTTCTGACGGCGATGCTATTCAGTGTGAAGAGGGAGGAATTACGATGACCGGAGGATTTGCCAAACTCTCTACAACGGACAATAAAGCGCATGGGTTGAAATCTTGTCTGGATGTGGTAATCAGTGGCGGTGCTATTCAGGCACAAGTGGCGGGAGCAGCCTCCAAAGGAATATCCTGTGATGGTAACCTGACCATCTCCGGAGGAAAGCTGACTGCATTCACTTCTCAAACCGCACTTTATGAAGACAATGATTTGAGTTCGTGTGCAGGAATTAAATGTGACGGAAATATCCTGATTACAGGAGGGGAGATCGCCATACAGAGTACAGGTGGAGCCGGTAAAGGTATCAACTGTGACGGTTCGATTACCATCAATGGCGGCACGGTGAAAGTGATAACTACCGGTACGCAGTGTGTGTATGGCAAGCTCGACTCGTCGGCAAAAGGAATCAAAGCGAACGGTGCGTTGACAATCAATGGAGGAACGGTGCTTGTGAAGGCTACCGGTGGGGAAGGTAGTGAGGGTATCGAGAGTAAAAGTGTGTTGACTGTCAATGAGGGTACAGTTGCCGCGCTTTGTTACGATGACTGTATGAATGCAAGTAACAGCATTGTTCTTAATGGTGGCAATATTTATTGTTATAGTTCCGGAAATGACGGCATTGACTCTAATGGTACGTTGACCATTACGGGGGGAGTGATCGTATCGTCGGGTACTACTTCTCCCGAAGACGGATTCGATTGCGATCAGAATACCTTTAAGATTACCGGGGGGATTGTTCTGGGTATTGGAGGAGGAACAAGTACACCTACATCAAGTGTATGTACGCAACGCACTGTGATCTATGGCGGTTCGGGAAGTAACGGAGAAATACTGAATATCCAGTCGGCCGACGGAACCAGCGTACTGACCTATCAGATTCCCCGTGCTTATTCTCAAATGACGGTATTATTCAGTAGTCCGAATCTGACCTCGGGCGGTAGTTATACTATCTCAAAAGGAGGAACGGTTTCCGGTGGTTCCGAGTTCTTCGGGTTATATTCGGGAGCCACTTATTCCGGTGGCACGCAGGCGGCAACATTTACTGCCAGTTCGATGGTGACACAAGTCGGCAGCACTTCCGGCGGTGGCCAGCCCGGTGGTGGAGGCGGTGGACATGGACCTGGTGGATGGGGATGGTAAACAGCAGTTTACCGTCGAAATCCGTTCTTTGGTCGATTCTATTTGTGATAAAACAGGTTCGGTTTTATCTTTGTTTCGATAATCAGAAGCAATGAGGCATGAAAAGACTGCGTAAACAACACGTGCTGGAGCAGAGTATTTACGGAGCTATCTGGATCGTAATATTTCTTCTTCCGCTGATAGGCGGATACTTTGCCATGAGTGGAGGACTTGAACGGGAGGAAACCCGTATGGTGATCCGCGAATCATGGTTGAGTATCCTTCCTTTTTTCGTGCTTTTCCTGTTAAATAATTATGGGCTGGTTCCCTATTTTCTTTTTAAGAAAAGGTACTGGCAATATACTGTTTCGTTGATTTTTGTAATAGGAATGATTTGTTGGCTTTCTCCGTTTCCTTCTGCCAATCATTTCCCCAAAGATTTCAAGCGAGGAGAGTTGCCTCTTCGTATGAAGGAGAACCGGAGGGACCAGATTATTAAGACGAGAGAAAAGGCGAGGGAGGAAGGGGATGTGCATTGGCATGAATCCAATCCCGAACAACGTCCTAGGGGAATGGGAGATCCAAATGGTCCCGGAAGATTTCCAAAACCGACTCCTTTTCCTTATCCTCCTTTTGTGCTCCGCTATCTTATTCATTTCATCATTGCCTTTTTGATGGTAGGGTTCAATATCGCCATCAAACTTTTCTTTAAATCTTTCCGTGATGAAGAAATGCTGAAGGAACTGGAACATCAACGTTTGCAGTCGGAACTGCAGTATTTGAAATATCAGATTAATCCTCATTTCTTCATGAATACGCTCAATAATATTCATGCGTTGGTGGATATTGATACGGGGAAAGCGAAAAGTACGATTGTGGAACTTTCTAAACTGATGCGTTATGTGCTTTATGAAGCGAGTAATAAAACGATTTTGCTTTCACGTGAGGTTCAGTTTCTTAAAAATTACATTGCCCTGATGAGTTTGCGCTATACCAACAAAGTATCTATTCAGATGGATTTTCCGGCCGAAGTGCCCGAAGTGCAGATTCCTCCTTTGCTTTTTGTCTCTTTTGTGGAAAATGCTTTTAAGCATGGAGTCAGTTATCGGAGCGAGTCTTTTATTCATGTCTTGATGCAGTTGGATGAGGGCAACCGGCTTTCATTCCGTTGTTCCAACAGCAATAATGGTTCGGCTGACGAACAGCATCATGGCATCGGACTCGAGAATATCCGTAAGCGGTTGAGGCTTTTATTTGGCAATGATTATACGCTTTCCATTACCGAAGAGGAACATAAATTTGATGTCTTACTTATTATACCTTTATTAGAATGAAATGTATAGCAATAGATGATGAGCCGTTAGCATTGACGCAGTTGTCGGATTATATATCCCAGGTACCTTTTTTGTCTTTGGTAAAGTCATGCCAGGATGCGTTCGAGGCAATGAAGATATTGTCCGAAGAGGAGGTTGATTTGATCTTTGTGGATATTAATATGCCCGATTTGAACGGATTGGATTTCATACGTTCTTTGGTGAACCGTCCGTTGGTGATTTTCACTACTGCTTATTCTGAATATGCGGTAGAGGGTTTCAAACTGGATGCCGTAGATTATCTGCTGAAACCGTTTGAGTTCCAGGATTTATTGAAAGCGGCGGATAAAGCCCGCAGGCAATTTGAATATCGTTTGTTGGAACAACAGGGTGAAATAGGAAATGCTTCGCAGATAAAAGGAGATTCATTATTCGTGAAGAGCGATTACAGAGTGGTTCGCATCGATGTGAAGAATATCCGCTATATTGAGGGGATGAGTGAGTATGTGCGTGTCTTTGTGGAAGGAGAGGACAAGCCTGTAATAACGCTTGCCAGCCTCCAGAAAATGGAAGAACGGCTTCCCACGCATTTCATGCGGGTCCACCGTTCTTATATTGTCAATCTTCGCAAGATTACCGAAGTTTCCCGTCTTCGCATTATCTTTGATAAGAATACTTATATTCCTGTCGGTGATAATTATAAGGAGAAATTTACGGAATACATTGGGAAATTAAGCCTTTCTTAAATAATTATTTAATTCCCAGTTTTTTGGCAATTTCTTTAGGAAGTGCATCTTTATACACCAGGATATTCATTGTCTTGTAGGCAACGAATGCTTTGGAAGCATACCAGATACCATCATATTTGCCTGATTTACCCCAAGAGTTTTTCACCATGAAGTATTCTTTTCCGTTCTGGTCTTTAGCGATGCCGTAGATTACCATTCCGTGGTCGTCTGTTGTTTCCCAGTTGTCAAAAGCAACTTGACGCATTTCCTGGGTAATATCCTTTTCAGGGAAAGGTTTGGTGAATAGTTCTCTGCGTTTGTCGGCGGCAGTCAATCCTGTCCAACGGGCCATGTCTGAACCGGACAGTTCAGATTCTTTGGCTGCATCTGGCATTACGGCGATACCGTCACGTGAGAATCCTTGTTCGCTGACATCGCTACCCCATGCAAAGGTATAGCCTTTCTTTACAGCATTGTCCATAACAGCCATCAGTTCTTCGATAGGCAGGTTGTAAGACAGACCATTACGCCAGTTATCCTGAATTTCGATGGCGAATTGAGAATAGAACGGATGGTGTGTATAAGAAGTCAGTGATACATAGTCGTTATAGTTCAATCCCAGTGATTCGGCAAAAGTCTTCGGAGTATATTCTTTGCCTTTGTAGGTGAACTTCTCCGGACATGCTCCTAGGTAAGTGTCATAAATGGCACTTAGTCCGTTTTTCCATACCGGAGTCAGTTTGCTTAATTTACCTTTTGCAATCGCATTGATATAACCGGAAGCAACAGCATCCAGCTCATTATGTACCGGCAGTGTATCACCATACATAATACCCGGCATCACTTCTTGCGGAACGATACCATAATTCTTGATGCAATACATTACATCATAAAAACTTCCACCCGGAGAGAAAGAACTGTCACCGTGATAACGTACATAGTTTACTCCGCGATCCTGCATCGTTTTGTGTACAACAAACATTTCAGACAGGTCGTATTCACCTTTACCTAAACGAAGTAGTTCTGATTCAACAAATCCGAGAGTTGAGAAACTCCAGCAAGTACTCGAACGATTTTGGTTCTTGATAGAAGTTATCGGATTTTCTTTCACTGTCGTGAAAACAAAACCTTCTTCAGGTTTTGCATCTTGTGCCATAACACTTAGGCTGAACAGGCCTAAAGCAGCAATAAGGATTGTCTTTTTCATTCCTATGAAATTAATATTAAATTGTTTTGGCTACAAATATAGGAAAGTTTCACCACAGAGTAACACAGAGTTTCACAAAGTTTTCTCTTTTTTCAAATGGACAGCTATCTTAATGACTTCCGTTTTATGACATTTTATTGTATCTTGGCGCGGTAAGTTCGCTCGGAGAAAGTAATATTCAGGAACAGGGAAAGGCTGTTTTCTTTTTGCATACCGTTAGGAATTTTCATCTGGCCTTTATATTTCAATCCGATAGAAAGGACGTTGTTATTGCGCAATCCGAAGTTAAGTCCGGTACTGACGTAATATTCGGTTGCCTTTTTCTTTTGAATGACGATATAGGAATTATTAATACCTGTTCCCAATAGGATGCTGACCGGATTACGATAGACATTGCCCAATGTATATCTTCCACCGACTGATAACCGGTGTTGATTCTCAAAACTGACATTGGATTGGGAAGATTGCATCCGGCTCCAGTCCACATATTTGTAGTCGATGGTTGCCATCCAACGTAGAGTGTTGTAGGAAGCTCCGAGCCCAAAGAATTGAGGAAGACATTGGCGATAGCGTTTCAGGCTTTTTTCAATATCATCTCCTCCCGAACTGCTACTAACGTATAAGTTATTATCCTGCTTAAAATCCTGCGAGTAACCATATACGGCACCGGCAACGAAAGAACGTTCGCGGTCTATAGCCCATTTATACTGTACACCGAAATCCGCATAAAAAGTATGTTTGTAGGAGCTGGTTTCTTCTGTGGCAGTACCTTGCGTCTCCGTTTGTGTGATGGTCCCCGTCACATAAGAAAGATTGGTGCCGACAGAAAATCTTTTTCCGAAAAGGTAAGCCGTGCTGATACCCATCTTGGAAAGTCCTCCTTCACCCTGAAAGAGAGAAGAGATAGTACCTCCATTGGTGCCTGCCACTTCTTCATCCAGCGTGATGGCATATCCCACACTGCTGACGGGAGCCATGAAAATTGCTCCATACCAGCGTGGCATAATCCGGCAGCCGATACTTAGGTTATTCAGATTTCCGGTGACGGAACGGTTACTTGCTCCTCGTTGTGAATAAATCTGGTATGCTCCCATGATACCGGCATCGATCTGGAAGCGTTGTTCGGTCAACTCTGTGAGTGAAGCCGGATTGGCATTGTTAAGGAAATTATTTCCTCGCAATGCAATGCCTGTGCCGCCCAGTCCGGCATATTGCCCGCCTTCCCCGGTAGAAAGTTCTCCCAGTCCGAACATGGAAGTAGGGGAGTTCGTTGTATTTTGTGCAATAACTATAGAGACAGGAGTATAGAATGCCAGAAGGCAAAACAAAATCTTTTTCATTGTTGATAAGTTTTGTAAAGTATGATAAGTTTGGTATTCTTTTTATTGGCGGTATGTTCTCCGTCGCCGAAAATAACGCCTTGAAGTGTGGTATAGAACAAGTTGTCCGGAAGAAATAATTGTAGTTTCTGACGATCATATCCGGTAGTTCCCAGGTTTGTTTGCAGGAAAGAGGTGATGTCAAAAGAGTAATAAGTCTCCTCATAAGACATCTCGTCGACTACTAGATTTCCGCTTTGTACGGAACTCCCGGTGAGGTCGGTGATTACACTTTGCGTCACATTTTCATTGTTGGCGGTGTAGAGAGCCAGGCTTTTGGGCAACGGGTACATGCCGTCATAAGTTCCTTTTACCGGATATAACTGTAACGTTGCGCTCTCGATAGTCACAAGCTCTCCTTTTTCGCAGAGATTATTTAAATGTGGGAAGTCGATGGTGACATACATACCTGTCATTCCCTGCAGGTAGACCTGATGCTCGCTTTTTCCGGAAGAGTATTCATTGCCGTCCCCACTTTGCAGGTTGGCTATCGGGATGTTTGAGCGGTCTTGTTCTATTTTGTTGTAAGTCAGTGTGCTGCTTGTATTGAAAACCAGTGTTTTTTCGTTCAGTGTTTCCGTAATCTGGTGATAGTAGACCGTGATGCACATACTGGAGTCGTTGACTTGAAATCCGCTGATACAAGCGTCATTTGCATCGGGTATAAAAGCAATTCCCTTGAAATAATCATGGAAGAAATCCTGAGATTGTACCCATCGGCCATCATTCAGCATCAAGTTGAACCATTCTTCTCCCCATGCATCCGGCAATCGTATTTCCAGTTCTTCGCTCGGTGAGCCCGGAGTAGGACGAAAGTCGAAAGATGCCAGTGGAGTTTCGTTGTAATAGGCAGTAGTAGTGTTGTATAGGTACCCTCTATCGTCCAGTTCTATATTCTTTGTCAGTTCATGCAGATGAATGCGTTGGGTTTTTAGTGTATCTCCCAGGTAATTGCCCGAAGAATACAGGCGTATGGTGATCGAGTCGAACTCATATTGGATGTTTTCATCAAAAGAATAGGAAGGTACTTCATACTCTGCGTAAAAAGAGGCGGTAATTTTCCCCCATAAGTTGTCGTCACGGTATCCTATCTGGCAAACCGTATCTCCCGAAGTGGCTATGGAGTCGCTTAATACTGTACTAAGTAATACCGTACAAGTGTCCATCTGTTCGTTGAGAAATGAACTTTGTACCCATTTCGCTCCTATGGACGATGAATCGTCTACACAAGCGAAAAAAGAAAGAGATATAAAGAATGAAAAAAGTAGTATGATTGACTTCATGTAGTAAAAATGAAATTGGTTTTGTAGCGGCAAAAGAAGAGGTTTTAAACAGTCCTCCAAAAAACTATCGACTAAATCTCTGTATTTGTCGACCTGAATTTTGTTGGTAGATAGAATGTCTGTATTTGTCGATAGTTTTTTTATGCGTGCCCGTTGCCGCCTACATTTGCGGTTGTAATCAACGACATATTTATGAATACGAAAATGAATAAATTACTTTGCATGATGGTGGTGCTGCTTTCATTGGCGGCATGTACGGATGATACTGAATATACGGCAGGTGTGTGGTATCGCCGTTCTGATTTTGATGGTGTGGCGCGTACGGACGCAGCTGGTTTTACGATTGGTAACGTAGGGTACCTCTGCACCGGATACCGGGGGAGTACCAAAGACCGTTTGAAAGATTGTTGGGCGTATGACATTGAGGCTAATTCGTGGACACAGTGTACATCAATGCCCGATGCAGCTCCAGCCCGGAATGCAGCTACAGGTTTTGCAGTAGGTACCAAAGGATATATTGCTACTGGTTACGATGCGACAAAAAAGGATTATCTGAATGATTGCTGGCAGTATGATCCTGCCACGAATTCCTGGAAGGAGATGGCTTCTATTCCGGATGGAACTGATGGGACTAATATCTATGGTAAACGGTATTATGCGCTTTCTTTCGGCATTGGTCAGTATGGGTATCTGGGTACAGGTTACAACGATAATTATCAAAAGGATTTCTGGAAGTTCGACCCGTCGGTGGGAGATAAAGGAGAATGGACAGCCATGAGTGGATTTGGCGGACAGAAGAGAATGGGCGGTATGGCCTTCGTCATAGATGATATAGCTTATATCTGCGGCGGTGAAAATAACGGTTCGGATGTGACGGATTTCTGGTGTTTTAATCCGGCAACGGGTACTTGGAAAGAATTGCGTGAACTTTACGATAAGAGTGATGATGATTATGACGACGATTACACTTCTATCGTCCGTTCTTATGCTTGTGCTTTCGTGATCGACGGTAAAGGATACATTGCTGCGGGGCAGACTGCTGGTGGTAATTATCGTTCCAATTATTGGATTTACGACCCTCTGACAGACCTCTGGGATGGGGAAGATTTGACAGATTTCGAAGGAAGTACACGCTCGAAAGCCGTATGCTTTTCTACTGGAAAACGGGGAATTATAGCTACGGGAGGAGCTTCTACTTATTATTACGATGATACTTGGGAGTTGAAGCCTTATGAATATGAAGAGAAATAAAAAAATAATAGGTATTAGTTGCTTTGTCTTGCTGCTTTTAGTGGGAATCATATATGGGTATATGCATTCGATAAACATATATCGGCTGGAAGTAACCCAGATTGAAGGTAGTGGATACGGTTATAAGATTTATGAGAGAGAGCGTTTGATAATCGTTCAGCCTTTTATCCCGGTTGTATCCGGGAAAAGACCTTTTCAATCGGTGCAAGATGCCCAATGTCTCGGAAATTTAGTGCTGGAACGAATTAAAGCCGGAAATGAATTTGCCATATCAAAGGCTGACCTGGATAACTTGGGAGTAGTGTATTAATGCCACCATGTTGGCACAGTCATGCCACCTCATTGGCACGATAGTGTCAACATGGTGGCACTGTTGTGCCAATACGATGGCACAAACTAAAGCATTAAGTACAGATTATTTCTTCTCTTCTTCTTTGGGTGCAACTACATAATCTTCTTTGATAAACTCATCATACACCCGCTTGGGATGATCGAATGGTGCGGTTCCATTCTTCTGCTCATTGAAGTTTTCCCGGCGGAATTGTTTCAGTTTCAAATTATCTTCTGCATACTCCCTCAATTTCTTATGCTCATTTCCATAAAGCGAACTTTCAGTTACGTCAGAATTGAGCAGGTTTTCTTTAGGAGTGATAGTAGGTAGGAGCACTTGTTCCAACAGACCACGATAGGCACCGTTATATTCGCACCATACGATATCGTTGGCTACAAATATACGATAGGAGTACTTAGACCAGGCAGTTTTGATTTCAATAGATGTAGCATAAATTTCAATGGTAGCTTCTGAACCATACGCTTGGTCACGGATCACAACGGTCGTCCGACCGCTAAGTTCTTCCTTCACGGAAGTTTGCCATTTATCAGAGTGTAAGATTTCTTCGATAATTTCTGGCAAATTTTCTTTAATCTCAAACTGTATTCTCATGGTGCTTGCCTGCGGGCAGGACTTTTTAATTTTTTTCCTCCTTAAACAATTAGTTAGCCTAAAGTTACATAGATTAAAGCAAAAAAACAAGATTTTGTTTGAGAATTTATTCTTTTTGCCAAACTATCTGCCTTTTTCGTTTGTTTTTATAATAAATATGCACAAATCGTAAAATAGAGTTTATGCGGAATAGGGCCCGGAAGAATTATGTCATTTATGTATTGATGTTGCTCCTGTTTGGAGGGTTGATTTATGTCGCTATTGAAGAGGGTGACCGGTTTTCGCACTATGCGATAAATGCGCATAACGTGGCACAGGGAGACCCTTTTCAGCC
>ENA-OPZZ01001540-OPZZ01001540.1-human-gut-metagenome-genome-assembly--contig:-NODE-1540-length-13797-cov-2.690124_pt1 | contig 13797 bp, 22 predicted proteins | sample MGYA00242487_ERZ504511 | MGnify/ENA primary metagenome ERZ504511 (study PRJEB26092, sample SAMD00036241) | human gut metagenome | host: Homo sapiens | study: EMG produced TPA metagenomics assembly of... | reverse complement strand
TCTCAGATTGAAGAGTTCCTTCTTGGCTTCTACTAATGCCTGAGCTAATTCGTCAACAGACTTTGTATTTAAATCTTTTACATATTCATTAGTTTTCACTGTTATCACCGCCTTCTAAATCTGCGCGAGAAACGATTTTGCATTTAACAGGGAGCTTATGAGTAGCCAGACGAAGAGCTTCTTTAGCAACTTCTTCAGGAACGCCTGCGATTTCGAACATTACGCGACCTGGCTTAACAACTGCTACCCAGTATTCCAGTGTACCTTTACCGGAACCCATACGTGTTTCAGCTGGTTTTGTAGTTACAGGTTTATCAGGGAAAATTTTAATCCAAACTTTACCACCACGTTTGATGTAACGTGTCATGGCAACACGGGCTGCCTCGATCTGGTTGGATTTGATCCAAGCAGGTTCCATTGCAACGATACCGTATTCACCATAAGAAATTTTATTACCACGCTGTGCTTTTCCGGCCATAGAGCCACGGAACTGCTTACGACGTTTTACTCTTTTTGGCATTAACATTATTTATCGCTCCCTTCCTTATTGCCCTTTACTGGAAGAACTTCGCCATGGTAGATCCATGTCTTAACACCAACTTTACCGTAAGTTGTGTTAGCTTCTGCGAAGCCATAATCGATGTCTGCTCTTAATGTCTGAAGTGGAATAGTACCTTCGCTGTAGAACTCTGTACGAGCCATATCAGCGCCGCCAAGACGACCGCTTACGCTTGTCTTGATACCTTTAACGCCGCCTCTTGAACGCATTGTCTTCTGCATGGAAGATTTCATTGCACGTCTGAAAGAGATACGGTTTTCAAGCTGTGCAGCAATGTTTTCTGCAACGAGCTGAGCGTCACATTCAGGCAGTTTAACTTCTTTGATATCAATTAAAAGCTTTTTGTTTGTGAACTGTTTCAGTTCTGCTTTAACTTTTTCGATTTCAGAACCCTGACGTCCGATAACAACGCCCGGTTTAGCTGTATATACGATTACTTTTACTCTGTCAGATGCTCTTTCGATTTCAATCTTGGAAACACCGGCACTGTATAATCTCTTCTTCAGGTATGTTCTGATCTTGTGGTCTTCGATCAGGTTGTCAGCAAAATCAGCATCAGCATACCATCTGGAATTCCAATCCTTAATAACACCGACTCTGAGGCCGTGAGGATTAACTTTCTGTCCCATTGCTTACTTCCTCCTTATCTTTCATTCAGCACGATTGTGATATGGCTCATTCTCTTTTCGATTCTGTAAGCTCTGCCCTGTGCTCTAGGCTGTACTCTCTTCATGATTGGGCCATTGCTTGCGTAGCACTCTTCGATAAAGAGTTTGCTTCTGTCCATACCGTTGTTGTTTTCTGCGTTTGCAATTGCTGATTTTAATAATTTATCGATAACTGTTGAAGCATATCTTGGGTTGTATGCTAAAATTGCTAATGCTGTTTCTACATCCTTGCCTCTGATTGCGTCAAGAACGAAACAAGCTTTCTGAACAGGAATTCTTGCAAAAGACAGCTTTGCGCTTGGTCTTGTATCCTTATTGCTGTTTCTTTCTCTCTTGATCTGGGATCTATGTCCTTTAGCCATGGATGAAAGCCTCCTTTCAAACTATAATCTTAACGTCTTGATTTCTTTTCGTCTTTACCATGTCCTCTGTATGTTCTTGTTGCTACAAATTCACCTAATTTGTGACCAACCATATCTTCTGTGATATATACTGGAACATGTTTTCTGCCATCGTGTACTGCGATTGTATGTGAAACCATCTGTGGGAAAATAGTTGAACGGCGTGACCATGTCTTGATAACTGACTTATCGCCTGCTGCGTTCATAGCGTCTACTTTTTTAAGTAAGCTCTCATCTGCAAATGGTCCTTTTTTAAGTGATCTGGCCATAATCTAACCTCCTTATTTAATCATGCTTCCGTCGCGTCTTCTTACGATCATCTTGTTAGAATGTTTATTCTTCTTACGAGTCTTATAACCCAGAGCTGGTTTACCCCATGGAGTCATAGGACCAGAACGACCGATAGGCGCACGACCTTCACCACCACCATGTGGATGGTCATTAGGGTTCATTACGGAACCACGAACAGTAGGTCTGATACCCATGTGACGCTTACGTCCTGCTTTACCGATGTTGATCAGTTCGTGATCAATGTTGCCAACCTGTCCAACAGTAGCTCTTGCCTGGATAGGAACAAGTCTCATTTCACCTGATGGCAGTCTTAATGTAGCGTATTTGCCTTCTTTAGCCATCAGCTGAGCAGCGTTACCAGCGGAACGAACAAGCTGTCCGCCCTTACCTGGGTGAAGCTCAACGTTGTGTACCATTGTACCTACAGGAATCTGAGCCAGTGGTAAGCAGTTACCAAGCTTGATTTCTGCTTCAGGTCCGTTCATAAGAACTGCGCCAACCTGTAAGCCGTTAGGAGCGATGATATATGCTTTCTGACCATCTGCATAGCAGATCAGAGCGATGTTTGCTGTTCTGTTTGGATCGTATTCGATAGATTTAACAGTTGCAGGAATACCATCTTTATATCTCTTAAAATCAATGATTCTGTATTTTCTCTTAGCACCGCCACCGCGATGTCTTACTGTAATTTTACCCTGAGCATTACGACCAGCTTTGCTGTTCTTGGATACTGTAAGGGACTTCTCTGGTGTTGACTTTGTGATCTCAGAGAAATCGGAACCAGTCATATGTCTTCTGGAAGGTGTATATGGGTTATATGTTCTGATACCCATTTCGTTCACTCCTTTCAAGTGTCTGATTTATTGTCATGCTTATTTGCATATAATTCGTTGTGCCTTACGGCCTGATCTTAAAGGCCTTCGAAAATTTCGATGTCAGCACTTTCAGCTGTCAGTTTAACGATAGCTTTCTTTGTCTTTGCTGTCTTACCAAATGTCATACCACGTCTCTTTGTCTTACCATCGTAGTTCATAGTATTAACACTTGCTACCTTTGTTCCAGCGAACATTTTTTCAACAGCTTCTTTAACCTGAGACTTTGTTGCATCCGGATGAACCAGGAATGTATACTTCTTATCAGCCATTGCATTCATACTCTTTTCAGTGATGACTGGTTTGAGGATGACATCATAATATTTTAAATCTGCCATTATGCATAAACCTCCTGAATTGTTGCAACTGCATCCTGTGTCAGTACAAGTGTATCGTACTTCAGAATGTCATATACGTTAATAGTATTTGTAAGAGCAGTCTTTACTGTAGGAACGTTGTTAGCGGATTTGATAACGTTGTCGTTCTTTTCATTTAAAACAACCAGAGCTTTTTCAGCCTTTAAGTTATTCATAACTGCTACGAATTTCTTTGTTTTGATTTCGTCAAGTTCGAAAGAATCAAGAACGATAAGCTTGCTTTCATTAACCTTTGTTGTTAATGCAGACTTAATAGCCAGTCTTCTTTCTTTCTTGTTTAATTTGATTGAGTAATCTCTTGGCTTTGGAGCGAATACTACGCCACCGCCTGTCCACTGTGGAGATCTTGTTGAACCCTGTCTTGCATGACCTGTTCCCTTCTGTCTCCATGGCTTTCTGCCGCCGCCGCTTACTTCAGAACGCGTCTTTGCGCTCTGTGTTCCCTGACGGGATGCTGCAAGCTGAGCAACTACTGCCTTGTGCATGAGATTTTCATTAACTTCTACACCAAATACGGCATCATTCAGTTCGATTTCTCCAACCTGATTACCTTCAATATTGTAAACAGATAACTTTGCCATCTGTAATGTCCTCCTTTCTCAAACCAATTAAGCTTTTACTGATTCTTTCAGCATTACTAAAGATTTCTTTGGTCCAGGTACTGCGCCCTTAACCAGGATAAGGTTCTTCTCAGCGTCAACGCTTACAACCTCAAGGTTCTGAACTGTAACTCTTACCGCACCCATGTGACCCGGCATATGTTTGCCTTTGAATACACGGCCTGGAGTTGTTGCTGATCCGTTAGAACCTGCATGTCTGTGATATTTGGAACCATGAGCCATAGGTCCTCTGGACTGTCCATATCTCTTGATTGCGCCCTGGAAGCCTTTACCTTTTGATTTAGCTGTTGCATCTACTTTATCGCCAGCAGCGAATACGTCTGCTTTGATTTCCTGACCTAAAGTATAGCTTTCAGCATCTTCCAGTCTGAATTCCTTAAGAAATCTCTTAGCTGTTACGCCAGCTTTTGCAAAATGGCCTTTCTTTGGTTTGTTGACCAGTTTTTCTCTGATGTCGCCAAAACCAACCTGGACTGCACTGTAACCATCATTCTCAACTGTCTTAACCTGTGTTACTACACAAGGGCCAGCCTGAAGAACTGTTACTGGTGTTAAAACTCCGTCTTCACTGAAGACCTGAGTCATACCAACTTTCGTTGTTAAAATTGCTTTCTTCATTAAGAATGCACCTCCTGTTTAAATCTACAGCGGAACGCTATTGCGTTCATCCTAGACGCATTGAGTACATCTTCGACTTTCGTCTGAATCTATATCAACCCAATACCTAAGGATTGTTTTCAATGTTATTATTTTGTTTTCATCTTGATGTCGATGTAAACGCCAGCAGGCATTTCCAGTCTGGATAATGCATCAACTGTTTTCTGATTTGGAGCGATGATATCAATCAGTCTCTTATGTGTACGCTGTTCAAACTGTTCTCTGGAATCTTTGTATTTGTGAACCGCTCTTAAGATTGTAACAACTTCCTTCTTTGTCGGAAGAGGAACTGGACCGCTCACCTTAGATCCTGTTTTCTTTACAGTTTCGATAATTTTACCAGCGCTCTGATCGATTAATTTGTGATCATACGCTTTGAGTGTAATTCTCATTACTTGACTTGCCATAAAAAAAGCCGCCTCCTTTTCGCACTATTCATTAAGTACGACAAGCGGTGACTGTACACTTTCCCGTGTGTTTCCTGATGTCAACACACACTTATTCTGTCTTACATTCTTCTATAGACAGACCTTGTTAACTTTGTACAGTGACTTGTCGTCAGTTTTCAAACTTGACATTCGCTCCACGGAACACCTGCGCAACCCTCGCAGCAACCTCACGCTTCATAGCTATCAATGTCACAAGCTTTTTTAGTATATACCATAAAACACAGGAATGCAAGTGTTTTTTTCAAAAAAAGTAAACTTTTTATGTACTTGTTCGGATACATCAAAAAGTTCTGTTTGTGAAGACAAAAGCGTACGATCCGTACCGGCAAATGCATTCCGAATCACACACTTTTTCTGTTTCTTCTATATATAATACTATCTATCCGCATTCAACTGCCTCCCGAAAACGCCTATCGTCCACATCCTTGCATCCCTATCAAAAACTTCATCTGATTGATATTCAATTCAATTGTATTTATATATTGTAAAAATACGCTGCATTATTTATACTATAATAAGCAAGGATTGCGCATACACACGTATAGCACCCTGCTTTTATTGGATATAGCGTCTGTAACCACGGACCTATTGATTTTATATATTATGGAGGATATTATGTGGACTGCTGATAATTGGAAAGATTATGAAGTCATCGATACCTGCGGCGGTGAAAAGCTTGAACGCTGGGGACAGTACATTCTTGTACGCCCGGACCCGCAGGTCATCTGGAATACACCAAAAACGGATAAACGCTGGAAGAAGATGAACGGTCATTACCACCGCAGTAATAAAGGTGGCGGCGAATGGGAGTTTTTTTGACCTGCCGGAGCAATGGACGATTCAGTACCACCATCTCGGCCTTTCTTTTAATTTAAAACCATTCAGCTTCAAACACACCGGTCTGTTCCCAGAACAGGCTGCCAACTGGGACTGGTTCTCTTCTATCATTAAGAAGGCCAACCGCCCTGTGAAAATTCTGAACCTTTTTGCCTACACAGGCGGTGCTACATGTGCGGCTGCCAAAGCCGGCGCCCATGTAACCCATGTAGACGCTTCCAAAGGCATGGTGGACTGGGCCAAGGAAAATGCCAAGCTCTCCGGACTGCCTGAGACAAGTGTCCGCTGGATTGTTGATGACTGCCAGAAGTTTGTAGAACGCGAGATCCGACGCGGCAATCACTATGATGCCATCATCATGGACCCACCATCCTACGGCCGCGGCCCTAAGGGCGAAATCTGGAAGATTGAGACATCCATTTACCCATTCATCCAGTTATGCGAGAAACTGCTCAGCGACAATCCGCTGTTCTTCCTTGTGAACTCCTACACAACCGGACTTCAGCCGGCCGTTCTGACTTACATGCTCTCAACCGCTGTCAAGGCCAATCACGGCGGCCATGTCATCGCCGATGAAGTTGGACTTCCAGTATCCGGCAATGGGCTGGTACTGCCATGCGGTGCTTCAGGGCGCTGGGAACGCTAAAAACTGCATAACAAGTCTTTTATGAATTGAGATTTGTTATTCTTATGAAAAAGTTTGTAAAATGTAAAAGTAATTTCCCGATTATAGGACTTAATTCCGGGCAACTGACGTTAGTAGTAATACACTCATAAAAACAAGAAAAACGCGGCATATATAAAACAGACTCGACCGATGTTTCATATATGCAGCGTTTTTACTTTTTTTACAGATTACAGCCGTAATCGACTACCAGGGCCTGACCTGTCACAGCTTTTGACAGATCACTTGCGAAATAAAGGATCGCATTGGCCTGGTCCACTGCCTCTGCCTTTGGTACACTTCTACAAATATGCTCATTGCATGTCTTCATGAATTCCTGATCAAATGTTGCAATTTCATCTGATGAAAGCAGTGGTGTGATTGTAGGGCCCGGACATACAGCATTACATCTGATACCTTTACCTGCAAACTGAATAGCCACGTTCTTTGTCATAGCCACTAACGGCTGCTTTTGTCTGCACTGTAAGCAATACCTGCGTTTGCAAATACACCGCCGATGGAAGAAATATTGACGATAGAGCCTTCACCCGTTTTTTCCATATAAACAAGGGCTGCTCTTGACATGTAGAATACAGAATCCTGATTGACTGCGATAATCTGTCTCCACCAGTCATCACTGCATCTTGTAATAGACATCTGTTTGTCACCGATACCTGCATTGTTGACAAGCACATCGATGCGACCGTATTTCTTTCCTGTTTCCTCTGCAATTCTGTCGCAATCTTCTCTGACACTGACATCACCACTGACTGTATAAGCTTCACCGCCTGCTGCGATAATACGATTTGCCACATCTTCCAGCTTTTCTTTTCTGCGGGCAGCAAGAACGACCTTCGCACCTTCTGCTGCTAATACTTCTGCTGTTTTCTCACCAATACCTGAGCTGGCACCTGTTACAATAATGACTTTACCTTCTACTAAACCCATATTAAAAATCCTCCGTTTTTCATAAACTTGTTTTTCTAATAGGAAGTTTACCATCCGGTCAGGCCACTGTAAAATACCCATTCATTCATGTCGTATATAACGAAAAATGCATGCTAAAATTTCCACAATTAAATACGTATGCCAGATTTGCCTATAAATTCGAAACAGCATTCAAGTCTGCTTCGCAGGCCAAAAAAAGTCCCTGCATTACTGCAGAGACTCCATGCTCTCTTTAAACAAATTGGCAAACAATCGCATCTCATCAAAGGAATGATTCTCCGGCCATGCCACACAGATGGGCATTTTCTGATCCAATTTCAAACAGGACAGATTCCTGTCAAATGCGCCCCTTGACCAGATATCTGAGATGGCAAAGCCTTTATCCAGACTCACATCCAACAGGATTGAATCAATATTGTGGTATTCTTTTGTCTCAGGGATAATGCCTTTATCCTGCAGAAAGCCCAGCTGATACGCCTTCGGAATAGAAGTATCCTCCTGCTCAAGAAGCAGCAGTTTCTCCTTTCTGAAATCTTTCACCGTATATTCCTGTCCGTTTTCCGGCGGGCAATGCTTTCTGGAATACAGCAGCACATTCTGAAGGGGCGGCAGATCAAGAAAGGCCATATGTTCCAGCGGCACAATAAGTCCCTTCGGGCAGATACATCCGTCAATCTGATGATTGCGAAGCTGGGACAGCAGCAAACGGTAACTATAAGCCGAAAAAGTCATTTTCAATTCTTCACCGCGCGCTGACAACAACGCTTCCATTTTCTCGATCAACGGGAGAACATCCCACCCTTCCGGCACTCCGATATGAACGCTCTTTTCAAGCTGCAGAGACTCTCTCTTCGCCTCCATGGAAAGCTCCGCCAGACGTTTCTCCATCTCGACAAATAAATCATAATATTTCTTCCCGATCGGTGATAAAACAGCTCCTGTTCTTGAACGACAAAAAAGTTCCGCCCCAAACTCATCTTCCATCCGCGCGATCTGACGGCTTAAAGACGGCTGTGACGTATACAGCACCTGGGCAGCCTTTGTAAAGCTTCCCTGTCTGACAACCTCAAGAAAATACGCTATCTGCTGTGAATTCATATGAGTTTGTCCAGTGTATCCGCCGTGCAGCTCGGTTCAAAATCGTCTGTATCGCTGCAGATTCTTCCGCCCAGGGCAGCCATAATGTTGTGAAGCACTTCACGAACCGCCTCAATATCACCAGTGTCATAACTAATCTGGTACTTTGTCTTAATACCCCGCTCCTCAAACCACTGCTGGTCTGCCGGATCTATAAAACACTCCTCTGCATTCTGGAAAATCAGAGAATCAAAATTCATCTCCACTTCCATCAGATTCAGTTCCGGCCAGATATCTGCCTTTTCAAACCATTTTTCGCCTACCGCTGACTGCAGTTTTCTGGCATCCATCTTTTCATTAAAGAAATAATAGTACTCCACAATTTTGCGCACCGGCTTCTTCGTCATCACAGCCGTAATATCCTTCAACGGCTTTTTACCTGATGATTTCTTCACTGCCGCCGGCTTCTTAAAACCAGATTTCTTGCCATTCTTACCAGTTGATTTCTTCTTGATCGGATTGCCGTTATTGTCAACATTCGTCACCTTTCCTGTAAAATTTTTCATATCATGCCTCTTTTCATCATGTGTTTGTAAATAAAACCGAGAGTCTACTTACACTGTAAACTCTCGATTATTTTTTATTGTTCAAAACTAATCATTTAATCTACTAAGTAGTATGTGATAATGCCGCTGCCCAATATGTCTCCCTGCTCTCTGTAAACCATCAATACATTCTCTCAAGTAAATCTAACCGACTGATTTTCAAAAGTGATATCAATGGTGTTGTATCCGATACAACAATCATACCACAGTCTCCTTCCTTTTTAAGCATTCTGAAAGTATTCAGTTCTTCATCCAAATCATCCAATGTCATATCAAAGTAAGAATAACCCAACTTATCATATAAATCAATTAATTCGGATTTCCTGATTCCAAGAAATTTCTGCTGCACGTCCATGAGATATGGTCTGATTTAATATATATGGGTACAACAATAAAGCATTTCTTGTCAGCTCGGTTTCCGGATTCACTGTTACCAGATATTTCGACATTCCTACCGGAACTTTGATAGTTACAGATTCTGTTGCTACCATAATATCACATCCTTTCTCTTTTCATTATACCTGTTATTCCATTCCTATACAACCAGATTCTCACAATCAGGCGCCGGAAGTTCTGTTTTCAATGTTCGAACAACGCCTCGCAGCACATAAGCCGTCAGCCCCCAGATAATCCGGTCTTTATAATAATAAAAATAGACTTTCTTATGTCCATCCCGCCAATGGTAGTTCCGTCCTCCCGGAACCTGATCAAAAGGAAAATCTTCCGGCGGCATCAGGCGCACTGTATTCGTATAAGCCTCCGGTTCCGTTTCCATGAAGAATTTCAGCGGCACGGTAAAAATTTCTGCCACCTCGTCTTTATTATAAGTCATCTCATAATCTGTCAATTCGCACAGATAGACAGAAACCTTATTGTCATAGGCTGTATACAGCGTATCCATCTGCGCAATCATATGAATCTGCTCACGGGATACCTTCAATTCTTCCATCGTCTCACGGATGGCATTCGTCTCCGATGATTCATTGCCATCTCTTGCGCCGCCCGGCAGACAAATCTCTCCCGGCTGCCGCTTCAATCCGCCTGCACGTTTTTCGAAGACAACATGCAGTCCGTCTTCCTGTTTTAGCAGAGCCACCATCACTGCAAACTTACGATATTCATCTTCATCAATGGACTTCGGTATTCTGCCCTTTAATGTCTCAAACATCTCTCTACCATCCTTCTACTCAAACCGAATACCTCTGCTATTAATATTCAATACCTTTGCGCGCTTTGACGCCCTGATCAAAAGGATGCTTGATTTTCTTCATTTCAGTCAGATAATCCGCCCACTCACACAACTGTTCTGATGGATTGCGTCCCGTCAGAACAACCTCCATATCATCCGGAAATCTGTTCCAGCATCTCCCTCAATTCATCCTCATTCACAAGTCCTGCATTGCATGCACCAATCACTTCGTCCATCACAAGCATAGAGAAATTCCCCTGTAAAACCCATTCGGGTAATATCCCATATATAACGTTCATAAATATCTTTTGCTTCTTCCTTCTCTTCATCCGTCATCTGCCAGGTGAAACCCAAACTCTGCCGGACAAAGCCAGATCTGCATATTCTCCATATCTTCCATGGCTTCTATTTCACCGGATTTCGCCGGTTTAAGAAATTGTGTAAAAAGCACTCTTCTGCCGCTTCCTGCACACCGTACCGCCAGCCCTACCGCTGCTGTTGTCTTGCCTTTACCATCCCCGGTATAAATATGATGCATGCCTATGCCTCCTTGTAAATTACCATATTATGTAACTGTTCAGAGCTAACCTCCAAAATGCTACGCATTTCGTCGGTGCGCTACATTTCCTGCCACAAAATCACATGCGATCTGTCTCCCTTTTCACGCATCGCTTTCAGATCGATCAGACGCTGATTCCTGCTACCCCTGTATAAAAGTTCCAAATCACGTTCAACAATCAGAAATGGGCCATCCACCAGAACATCCACTACATTGAGTAATGCGGTCACATCCGGCTCTGTCTCTGCTCTTTTCAAAAGCTGCTCATACGTATAACCACTGTAACACATTAGATGCATGCCTGCCTTCTTTATCTGCTGACCAAGAATTGCCAGCGGCCCCGGCTGGCAGAAAGGCTCTCCGCCTGAAAAAGTTACCCCGTACAACAGTGGATTCTCCTTGATCTCTGACATGAGTTGACCAAGGGTTACACGTTTGTTCTCTTCAAAACTGTGCGTCTGCGGATTGTGGCATTCCGGACATTCATGCGGACATCCCTGCACAAATATAGTATACCGCAGGCCCGGCCCATCCACAATAGAATCATCTACAATTCCGCTGATATTGAGTGTTTCGGCTTCCCAGTTGTCCATTTTTCTTCTCCTGTTTCTATGTTGACGATAATTTTGAAACCTCCATAGTTCTCGCTACAGTTTTTTATGTCTCAAAATTATCTGTCTTTCTATACAATCTCTGATACCAGAAAAATCGGCCGCTACCGGGCAGCCGATTTTTCTTTTGTGTAGGTTATATTTTAGCCAAGTATATGTCTAGCACTATCACTTAACTAATAGTTTATATGTTCCTTAGTTCAGGCCATGTTTTACGCGGTCGTGTTCTTCTGCACGTTTTGCGTCGTTGAATCGGTCTGTTGTACCTACAAGGTAACCTGTGATTCGACGGATTCTTTCAAATTTCACGCCTTCACCTACTACTGCACTATTTGCTGCTGCATCCGCATTCCTGAGTTCTTCTCCAGTCATGTTCAATTCCTCCTGCCATAATTTCTTCATCCGTGTACACCGGTACATTCGGATATTTCTTTCTGAGTTCCTTAAGGAAAGCCAGGCTGACCGGTTCTCCTTCTTTACGTCCGCATCGCGGACAGATATCATCTATAACGCCTGTGTATCCACACACCGGATCACGGTCTACCGGATGGTTCACAGAACCATAACCGATGCCCTGCTCCTTCATGTATCGGATCACAGATTCAAATGCCTTCAGGTTCTTACATGTGTCACCGTCCAACTCGACATAGCTGATATGTCCCGCATTGGTCAGTGCATGATAAGGTGCCTCCAGCTGAATTTTCTTATAAGCCTTAATCGGATAATAAACAGGCACATGGAAGCTGTTTGTATAATAATCACGATCAGTAACCCCTTCAATGATGCCGTAGCGCTTTTTATCCATACGGGTAAAGCGGCCAGACAGTCCTTCAGCTGGTGTCGCAATCAATGAGAAATTCAATTTATACTGCTGAGCAGCCTGATCCGCTCTCTCACGCATATGTGAAACAATCTTTAAGCCCAGCTTCTGCGCTTCTTCACTTTCTCCGTGATGTTCTCCGATCAGCGCCTTTAAACATTCCGCCAGACCGATGAAACCAATCGTCAGCGTTCCCTGCTTGATGATTTCCTCCAGCGTATCCTCCCAGCTCAGATTCTCACTGCCGATCCAGACACCCTGTCCCATCAGGAATGGGAAGTTTTTCACTTTCTTTCTTCCCTGAATTTCCAGACGCTCCAGCAGCTGCTGAATAACGATTTCCATCTTTTCATCCAGCTCATTAAAAGAAAAGCAGCCTCATTGAAAATCACCATTTACAGCAACTCCGTGCTTGATTCCAAAGACGCGGCAGGTTGATGGAGGTAAAGGAGTTGTTTCCTCTTCCTGTCGCAATTTCCGGACCGTTGATATTTCCCATAACGCGGGTACGGCATCCCATATAGGTTGTTTCTGTTTCCGGATGTCCTTCCTTGTAATACTGTTTGTTGAACGGAGCATCCATAAAGCTGAAATTCGGAAACAGACGTTTTGCGGATACACGCATTGCCAGCTTAAACAGGTCGTAGTTAGGATCCTCAGGATTATAGTTAATGCCTTCCTTAACCTTGAAAATCAGAATCGGGAAAATCGGTGTTTCTCCGTTCCCTAAACCTGCTTCCTGTGCCAGCATCAGATTTTCACTGATCAGTCTACCCTCCGGTGTCATATCCGTACCGAAGTTTATACTGGAAAACGGTACCTGTGCACCGGCACGTGAATGCATGGTGTTCAGATTATGTACAAAGGCTTCCATTGCCTGATAGGTTTTTCTTCTTGTGGCAACGTTTGCTTCTTTATAAGCGAATTTATTGATCAGCTCGATTTGTTCCTCACCAAGACCGAAGGTTTCCTTCAGCATGGCATTCAGGCTGTTCAGGAAGCTGTCGTCCATGATCATAGCTGCAGTTTTTCCTGTTTCCTTCTCCACTGCCTTGAACGATTCTCTCACATCAGCATCCAGATTGATAAACAGCTCCAGCGCTTTGTTGAGATTACTGATATATTCCTTGCGGAAGGTTTTTGCGACACCCTTTGCCAGGTAGAAATCAAAGGCAGGTATACTCTGACCGCCATGCTGATCGTTCTGGTTACTCTGGATTGCGATTGCCGCAAGAGCTGCATAGCTGGTGATATCCTGCGGTTCACGCAAATGCCCGTGACCGGTTGAAAAACCACCGTCAAACAGCTTTTCCAAATCAATCTGACAGCAGGTCAGCGTCCCCATATTCATAAAATCCATATCATGAATATGGATATCTCCGTTTTCATGAAGCGCCGCATGCTGCGGATTCATCAGCTGACTCATACAGAATTCCTTGGATACAGCACTTCCGTACTGCAGCATGGTACCCATTGCCGTATTTCCGTCAATATTGGCATTCTCACGCTTGATATCCGCATCGTTGCTGTCCGCAAACGTAATTTCCTCAATGGATTTCATCAGTCTTGTCTTCATGCTGCGGATTCTTGTAC
>ENA-OPZZ01001537-OPZZ01001537.1-human-gut-metagenome-genome-assembly--contig:-NODE-1537-length-13812-cov-6.145122_pt1 | contig 13812 bp, 15 predicted proteins | sample MGYA00242487_ERZ504511 | MGnify/ENA primary metagenome ERZ504511 (study PRJEB26092, sample SAMD00036241) | human gut metagenome | host: Homo sapiens | study: EMG produced TPA metagenomics assembly of... | reverse complement strand
TTTTTACTGCATTATCTAACGGTAAGCTATCTGCTTTGATTTCTTTTTTAAGGACATTCGGCTTTATAATGATAGGCTTGTTGGTAATGCCTCAGTTCATTGAGATAACAGGTGTATGGTTGGCTGTTCCCGTTGCTGAAATATTAACACTATGTATTTCATTAATATTTGAAATTTTCGTCTTTTGGCGTTCGTGGAACAATCAGAATAACAGTTATGAAAAAATACAGAACTGGAAGATTGTAGGGTAAAATGATAAATAGGCTTACATTTTACTTTTTGTAAAAGTGTAAGCCTTTTTCAAAAAAATCAAAAAGACTCTTGCTTATGACGTAACGTCGTGAATTATAATATAAGCAGGAGGAATGGAATATGAATAAAAAGAAAGCTATACCAGAAAATTTTATGACTGTTGGAGAACTTGCAAAGAAAATGGGGACAACAGTACGAACACTTCAATATTATGACAAAGAGGGCTTGCTTTCTCCTACTACTGAAAGTGAGGGCGGACGCAGATTATATACGCATAAGGATATGATAAAACTTCATCAAATCTTATCATTAAAGTCTTTGGGCTTTTCGCTTGATGATATAAAAAACAAACTGATTTCTCTTGATACACCAGAAGAAGTAGCAACCGTTCTTAATGAGCAGTCGCTGGCTATTCAACAGAAAATAGAACAATTAACAGGAGCAGTAACAGCGATTGAAACATTAAAAAATGAAGTCTTGCAAATGCAAGTTGTAGATTTCAAAAAATATGCGGACATTATCGTTAATCTACAAATGAACAATGAGTATTACTGGTTGATAAAACATTTTGATGATACAACATTAGAACATATCCGTAACCGATTTGATAAAGAAAGCGGAATGAACTTTATGCACCGTTTCAATCAACTAAACGATAAAGTTATAAGGTTAAAAGAAAAGAATATAGCACCAGAGGATAAGCAGGCACAAGCATTAGCACAAGAATTTTGGAATATGGTTATGGAATTTACAAATGGGGATATGAGTATGCTTCCTACATTGATGAAATTTGATAATCTCATAGGCGATAATAACGAGTGGTTAGAAAAGCAAAAACAAGTAAATGAATATCTGCAACCTGCATTAGAGTTATATTTTCAAAATGCAGGTATAAATGCTTTCGAGGGGGTGTAGGAATGTCTTATGCAATAGAAATTACCGATTTGAAGAAAAAGTATGGAAACCATGAAGTATTGAAAGGTATTAACTTTTGTGTTGAGCATGGAGAAATATTTGGTATTTTGGGTATCAATGGAGCAGGTAAAACAACTATTCTTGAATGTATCGAAGGCTTTCGTAAATATCATTCTGGTAATATAAAAGTATCGGGAAATATTGGTATTCAATTACAATCAGCTTCGTTGCCTGCTTATATGAAAGTAAGTGAAGTAATTCAGTTGTTCTCGAAATGGAAACGTGCAGAGATTGATAATTCCTTACTAATGGCGTTGGGAGTAATAGATTTGCAAAAGAAGTTATACACAGAATTGTCGGCAGGACAAAAAAGAAGATTACATTTAGCTCTTGCTCTTATTGGAAAGCCAGACATCTTATTTCTCGACGAACCGACAACGGAACTTGATGTAGAGGGACGTATATCTCTGCACAATGAAATTCGGAAGTTAAATCAAAATGGTACAACAATAATTTTGTCTAGTCATGATATGGCAGAAGTTGAAGCTCTTTGTACCCGTATTGCTATTCTAAATAATGGGGTAATTAGTTTCATAGGTACAACTGACGAATTAGCGTCAAAAGTAGGCAAGAAATACAACATAAAAATAATAAGTGAATTGGGCGAAAAGGAATACTCTGCTATCAATGTTGCAGATACCTTGTTGAGTATTTTAGAAGAATATAAGCAGAAAAATATTGATATTTTCGATATAAAGGTAAATAGAGGTACATTAGAACAGCACTTTATCAATCTTTCAAGGGGGCGTAAACAATGAATGCTATGCTGTATGGAATAAGGGTACAATTAAAAATGGATATTCGCAGTAAAACACTATTAGTAACCTGCTATGTCGTCCCACTACTATTTTTTGCGATTATGGGCGGTATTTTTACTTCTTTAATGCCAGAAGCGAAGAATACATTGATACAATCTATGACAATTATGGGTGTTTCAATGGGAGCTTTCATAGGTGTACCGCCCTCAATGGTTGAAGTGTATGGTACGGACATAAAGAAAATGTATATAGCAAATGGGATACCTTTATGTTTTGGTGTAATTACCTTAGTTGTATCTGCATTTATCCATTTAATGATAATGATCATGATTATTTTTACACTTGCACCGATTGTATTTCACGCTACTATCCCGTCAAATATTCCGTTATATTTTATAACACTTGCTTTATTTGTTATTGTATCGCTTGCTATTTCATGTGTGTTGGGGTTAGCTGTAAAAAATCAAGCAAAACTGACAATGTATAGTCAAGTTGTTTTTTTACCCTCTATTATGTTGTCTGGGATTATGTTTTCGGCAGAATTACTTCCAAACTTTCTTGAAAGTATAGGAAAATTGTTCCCTGCAACATGGGGATATACTTTGCTGATACAAAAGAATATTGATATAAGCACATTTCTTCCTCTACTGCTTATTCTGGCTATTTCTGTTTGTGCGAGTATGCAATTATTGAAAAAAATTCGTTCTGAATGATACGAAGAAAGAGGTTGAATTATGATAGGACTAAAAAAACGAGATATTAAAAAAGCATTGAAAGCTGGTGCAAAAGCTGGCGGTGTATCATTGGCTGATGTTCGGGCTGATATAGAAGCGACGATTGATGAAGCTATGAACAGCACCGACCCAGAAGTGCAGGCGAATTTCAGAAAGTATTTTGGAAATAAACGCCCTACACCAGAAGAATATATTTACAAGATTACCAAAAAGACAAAAGTGTAATACAAAACAAGTGCTGTAAGGGGGATTGTATTATGGAACATTTTAAGCGAAATTCTATACAATCATACACTACCTAACAGCATTTTATCAACAACTGAATATCTCACAGCTTTAATAGCTCGTACAGACTATATGTTTTGTGCGGGCTTTTTTTGTACCCGAAAAAATTTTTTCACTTTTTTTCAAAATCATGCAACAAATCACACCTTGCTGTACAGATATGGTGCGGAAAGAGGGATAAACACTTTTCACGTCATAACGGAAAGGGGGTGTGATGATATGAAACCGTCGGACTTCCAAAAGACAATACAATGTCAATTTGACTGCAAGCTCAAACGTGTAGTAAAAGGCATTGTCCGTAATTATCGCAAAGAATTAAAGCGACGAAGAAATAAGGAAATTTCCTATTGTGAACTTCCAGAAATCGTCGTGGAAAAGCTGGCAGTCTGGGACGAATACGAAAGCGATTATACCGCCTTTGATGTATGTGGTATTGAGGTTCGTGTCCTTGATGATGATTTAGCAGAAGCGATTAAGTATCTGTCTGAAAAAGATAGAGAAATCTTGTTGATGTATTTCTTCTTAGGCATGAGCGATACAGAAATCGGCGACAGATTAAAGATTAACCGTTCAACGTCGTTCCGCAGTAGGAAGAACTCACTTGAAGAAATCAAGAAAAAATTAAAGGAGAACATGAATGATGAATAACACACGCCCGTCATTTTACCTTATCTCGTCGGCTGTGGACGGCAACGTAAATTCGATTGAAAAGATACTGGCATTGTATGACCCGTACATATCAAAATGTTGTTTGCGTCCGTTCTACGACAGATATGGTAATGTCTGCATAGTCGTAGACATGGAATTAAAAGGACGTATCAGAGAAGCACTTATCAAAATGATTTTGGACTTTGATATTCCTTTAGAAACCGAAGAATAACAAGCAGTAACCGCAGAGCATGATTTGTTCAATCCCCTCTTTCCTGCTCTGCCCCTGCTTTTACATGAAAGCAACACGCTTTCGCCACAGCTCTTTGACAACTGAATAAAGCAGACAGATACGTTTGTGAGATAGCGAGCCACGGGGACTGTACGCCACGACCTTTTCAAAAGAAAGCGAGCGACCCACGCAGTGATCCGAGAGCGACTGTTGGAAAAGTCGTTTTGCCACGACCTATCCTCACAGAATAATGATACGTCCGCATGGTGCGGTTCTGCCCACAAGAATGGGAATAGTTGAGATACTAATGGAGCTTTCCAAAGCCGTCTGTCTGCTTATGTAACTTATAAATAGACACACAGTAAAGGGGGTGTTACATTATGTTAAATACTGATGTGTTAAATGATGTGATGTTCCAGCGAGGTAAGGTGTTGGAATATGAATAAAACGAAGATAAGAGCAACGGAACAGCCGATTGCTGTTGATATAGAGGGACTGTCTGCTATGTTATCTTGTGGTCGTGCTACTGCAAGAAAGATTGGCGAGCAGGCAGGAGCAAAAATTGTGATAGGTCGCAGGGTTCTTTATTCCATAGAAAAAGTCAAGAAATACTTGTTATATTTGGAAGAATAGAGCGATTTTCTATTTATGTTCTCTGGCGTGTGTAGTATAATAAGAAAGGACAAAGCACGCTGTGAGAACAAGAAAAGAGGCTTTTTCAGAAAGGAATGGTTCTCATGGCAATTAGTAGAAAAGACCCAAAAGGAAGAAAATTAAGAGAGGGCGAAAACTGGCGTAATGATGGAAGATACAGTTATCGTTATACAGATGTAAGAACAGGCAAGAGATTGACAGTCTATGCACAAGATTTACCAGAGCTTCGAGAAAAAGAGAAACAGATTGCAAAGGATATGGAAGATAATATATTGACAGACGGAGCAATCAAAAAAATGACGCTTAACACGTTGTTTGAGCGTTATATGGCAACTCGTGAGCTGGCTGATACTACAAGAGTTAGTTATGTTCGTGCTTGGGAAAACAGAGTAAAAGACGAGATTGGAAATATTAAAGTTGTTCAGCTTTTACCCTCACATATTAAAGCGTATTATGCGAAACTTTCCAAAGCTGGATATGCTTATTCTACAATCAAGTATATTCATAACCTGCTTTATCCTGCATTAGAAATGGCTGTTGATGATGATATTATCCGAAAGAACCCTGCAAAAAGTTCCATTAGCGATTATGGAAAACCAGCAGAGGAAAAAGAAGCCTTAACAGTTTCTCAACAAGAAAAGTTTATGGAGTTTGTAAAACAGAGCAATGTCTATAACACATATTATCCTATGTTTACCATAATGATTGGTACGGGGTTAAGGTGTGGGGAGCTTATTGGTCTTACATGGAAAGATATAAACATCAAGGCAAAAACGGTTAATGTAGACCACCAGCTCATTTATAAGAATTTAGGCGACGGTTGCAAGTTCCATATCTCAACACCAAAAACGGAGTCGGGTATTCGTATTATACCTATGACACAAGAAGTTGCAAAAGCCTTTGAGGAACAAAGGAAAATCAATTTCATGCTTGCAAAGGATAAGAGCATTGAGGTGGACGGGTATTCGGGGTTTGTCTTTACAGCGAAATCGGGCAGACCGCTTATGCCGAATGGCGTAAATAGTGTTTTATATAACATTGTAGACGCATATAACAAAACCGAAGTAGAGAGAGCAAAAAAAGAGCATAGGAAAGCAGAACTGTTACCAAAGTTTTCAGCTCATGTAATGCGTCACACAGCTTGTACCAGAATGGCAGAGTGCCGTATGGACGTAAAAGTTCTTCAATATATTATGGGACACGCTCATATAGATGTAACAATGGAAGTGTATAACCATATTGGAGAGCTGACAAGGATTGAAAAAGAGGTTGCAAGACTGGATAGCATGGCGTTAAACGCTTGACACCATAAAAGAAAATTGGTGTCAAATTGGTGTCAAAACAGAAAAAATCACAATTTCAAAAGAAATAAGATACTGCAAACCATTGATTTTAAAGGGTTTGCAAAAAAATATAAAAATATTAGCACTCACCTCTTGACAGTGCTAATAATATGTGTTATACCTACAATAGAACAAGAAAAAACAAACTCGCAAAAGGAGGCGTGATGTATGAATATAAATAAATTTACACAAAATTCGATGCAGGCGGTGCAGGGCTGTGAAAAAGTTGCTTATGAATATGGCAATCAGGAGATTGAACAGGAGCATTTACTCTATGCTTTGGTCACACAGAATGACAGTCTGATTTTAAAATTATTAGAAAAGATGGAAATCCAAAAAAGAGTTGTTTATCAACCGTGTGGAGGAAGCGCTTAGAAAGAGAACGAAAGTGCAAGGCGGTCAGGTATATATCGGACAGGATTTGAACAAAGCTTTGATTCATGCGGAAGATGAAGCTACACAAATGGGAGATGAGTACATTTCTGAGAGCATATTTTTCTAGCATTAATTAAGCAGCCAAACAGAGAAGTAAAGGCGATTTTCAAGGAGTTTAATATTACAAGAGAGCGTTTCCTTCAAGTACTTTCTACCGTAAGAGGGAATCAGAGAGTCACCAGTGACAATCCGGAGGCAACCTATGATACGCTTAATAAATACGGCAGTGATCTGGTAGAACGGGCAAGGGAACAAAAACTTGATCCAGTCATCGGCCGTGATGCGGAGATTCGTAATGTCATACGAATCCTGTCTAGAAAGACAAAGAACAATCCGGTGCTGATCGGAGAACCTGGTGTCGGTAAGACGGCGGCAGTAGAAGGGCTGGCACAACGTATTGTGCGCGGGGATGTGCCTGAGGCGTTAAAAGATAAAAAAGTGTTTGCGCTTGATATGGGGGCGCTGGTAGCCGGTGCAAAATACCGTGGTGAATTTGAGGAGCGTCTGAAAGCAGTGCTCGAAGAAGTGAAAAACAGTGATGGAAATATCATTCTGTTTATCGATGAACTTCACACGATTGTCGGAGCAGGTAAGACGGACGGCGCGATGGATGCCGGAAATATGTTAAAGCCGATGCTGGCGCGTGGAGAACTTCACTGTATTGGCGCGACAACACTGGATGAATATAGACAGTATATTGAAAAAGATGCTGCATTGGAGAGACGTTTCCAGCCGGTTATGGTAGATGAACCATCGGTGGAAGATGCGATTTCGATTCTGCGTGGCTTAAAAGAGCGTTATGAAGTATTTCATGGTGTGAAAATTACAGACAGTGCACTTGTGGCAGCCGCAACACTTTCCAATCGATATATTTCCGACCGATTCCTTCCGGACAAGGCGATTGACCTTGTAGATGAAGCGTGTGCATTGATCAAGACAGAGTTAGACTCCATGCCTACAGAGTTGGATGGACTGCAAAGACGTATTATGCAGCTTGAGATTGAAGAGGCGGCTCTGAAAAAAGAGAATGACAGATTAAGTCAGGACAGACTCGTGAACCTACAAAAAGAGCTTGGAGAACTGCGTGATGAATTTGCCGGAAAGAAAGCGCAGTGGGACAATGAGAAGACTTCTGTAGAGAGACTACAGAAAATCCGTGAAGAGATTGAGCAGGTGAATCAGGAGATTCAAAAAGCACAGCATTCCTACAATTTGGAACGTGCGGCAGAATTGCAGTACGGCAAACTTCCACAGCTGACAAAACAGTTGGAGGAAGAGGAAAAGAAAGTGAAAGAGCGGGATCTTTCATTAGTGCATGAAAGTGTGACAGATGAAGAGATTGCGAGAATCATTTCCAGATGGACAGGAATTCCGGTTGCAAAATTAAATGAAAGTGAGAGAAGCAAGACGCTTCATCTTGACGAAGAACTCCACAAACGTGTCATTGGGCAGGATGAAGGGGTTACAAAAGTAACAGAGGCGATTATCCGTTCGAAAGCAGGTATCAAAGATCCTACGAAACCAATCGGATCATTCCTGTTCCTGGGACCTACCGGGGTAGGTAAGACAGAGCTTGCAAAAGCACTTGCGGAGAGTTTGTTTGATGATGAGAGCAATATGGTTCGTATTGATATGAGCGAATATATGGAGAAATACTCAGTGTCTCGTCTGATAGGAGCACCTCCGGGATATGTCGGATATGACGAAGGCGGACAGCTTACAGAGGCGGTTCGAAGAAAACCATATTCCGTTGTTTTGTTTGATGAGATTGAAAAGGCACATCCGGATGTGTTTAATGTGTTGCTGCAGGTGTTGGATGACGGACGTATCACTGACTCACAAGGTCGGACTGTTGATTTTAAAAATACGATTCTGATCATGACATCAAATATCGGATCTGCTTACCTTTTGGATGGCATCGATGAGAACGGTGAGATCAGCAAGGAAAGTGAAACGATGGTCATGAATGATCTGCGGGCACATTTCAGACCTGAATTTTTGAATCGTCTAGATGAGACAATTATGTTCAAACCATTGACGAAACAGAACGTTTATGCAATCATTGACTTATTATTGAAAGATGTCAATAAACGGCTGGAAGATAAAGAACTTTCGATAGAGCTTACAGATGCTGCGAAGAATTTTGTGGTGGAAGGTGGCTATGAGCCAATGTACGGTGCAAGACCGCTGAAACGATATCTTCAAAAGCATGTAGAGACATTAGCTGCAAAACTGATTTTACAGGGAGATATTGGCAGTGAAGATGTCATTCTGATTGATGTAGAAGGGGACAAACTGACAGCGAAAATAAAATAAATTGCAGGAAAAAAGCATGGAACAGATTATTTTTCACATTGATGTAAATTCAGCGTATCTTAGCTGGACGGCAGTAGAACAATTGAAAAATGGAGCAGAAGTGGATTTACGCAAAATCCCGGCGATTATAGGAGGTAATCAGGAATCCAGACACGGGGTTGTGCTTGCAAAATCTCCTTTGGCGAAAAAATATGGGATTCGGACAGGGGAGCCGGTTGCACAGGCTTTCCGAAAATGTCCGGATCTTGTGATGGCGCCGCCAAATCATAAGATGTATCAGGAGTACAGCAGGAGACTGATGGAGTTTCTTCAAACGTATACACCGGATATCGAGCAGGTGAGTGTGGATGAGTGTTTCATGGATTTTACGGGGATATCCTATCTGTATCTGTCTCCTGTGGAGGCTGCATTTGAGATCAAAGACGCTGTGTATGAGAAGTTTGGATTCACAGTGAATATTGGAATATCTGTAAATCATCTTTTAGCAAAGATGGCATCTGATTTTGAAAAGCCAAATAAGGTACACACCTTATTCCCGAAAGAAATCCCGGTAAAGATGTGGCCATTGCCTATTTCGGAACTTTATATGGCGGGACGATCCAGTGTAGAGGTACTTAACAAGCTGGAGATACGGACAATCGGGGAACTTGCAAAGGCAGACCCGAATTTGCTGGAGTTACATCTGAAAAGTCATGGCAGGACATTGTGGGAATTTGCAAATGGAATAGACCATGAGAAAGTTCGAAGAGGACACGTGGAGAATAAGGGGATCGGTAATTCGACGACATTGGCAAAAGATGCTGTCACAGAGGAAGAAGCGAAAAAAGTTCTTTTGTGGTTGGCAGAAAGTGTTGGCGGAAGACTTCGCAAGGAAAAACAGAGAGCCGGTATGGTGAGCGTGGAGATTAAATACCACACGTTTCAGACGGTTTCCCATCAGAAACAGCTTGAGACGGCGAGCAATGCAGATCAGGTGATTTATAAAGCAGCATGCGAATTGTTCCGGGAATTGTGGAATCAGGAACCGATTCGTCTGCTTGGTATACGCACTTCAAAACTTCAGGATGAGTCGGCTCCGGTTCAAATGAGCATTTTTGACTTTCAGACAAAGCAGGAAGAACAGAGTGTGAAAAACAAGAAACATCAAAAATTAGATAAAGCATTGGATGTGATTCGTAAAAAGTACGGAGAGGATGCAGTGAAAAAAGGGACTTTACTCAAGTAGGAGAAGAGTTCCTTTCGTGCTTTACGATTCATTTTTTCGATTGCGATAATAAAAGAAGCAACCAAAAAACATAGAAAGTCCTATGATGATAACGACAACGGTAGAATATGTATCCATCACTTCCAAAATTTTTTCCCAGGAGGCTCCGGCAGCAGCGCCGGCTGAGACGAGAATAGTGTTCCAAAGTGCACTTCCGGCAATTGTAAGGACTAAAAAATTACCCATTTTCATGTTCGACATTCCGGCAGGAATAGAGATTAAGCTTCGAAGGATTGGGATACAACGGCAGATGAAAACAGTCATATTCCCTTTTTGTGGAATTTTTTGATCGATTTTCTGACATCTGATTTTTTGAAATGGAGGATTTTTCCGAGCTTTCCATCTATAAGTTGCTCTAATTTTTCCGGAGAGAGTAATTTCCCAATGTAGTAAAGAAAGATGGCGCCAACTGTGGAACCGAGGGTGGAAAAAAAAGACAACTCCACCTACTGTCAAATGGGTATAAGTTGTCATAAAGCCGCCGAATGTCAGGATGACTTCCGAGGGAATAGGAGGAAAGAGATTTTCGATCATAATGAGAAGTGCAATTCCGATATAGCCGAAGGAATTCATCATATCCATGATAAAGATGTGCATAGTGATACCTCATATTTGCTTTCTTAAAAATAGTATATAGAAATTTTATTATGAATATTCATAGAGATGTGGTATCCTAATAGTATCTATGAAAAAACAGGAGGCAATAGATGATGAAGCTGACAAAGTTATTAGAACGTTTAGAGTATAAAGTAGTACAAGGAAACGATGATATAGAGATTACAGAGCTTACGAATGATTCAAGAAGAGTCTGCGCCGGCAGCGTGTTTGTATGCATCAGCGGCGCAGTTGTAGATGGTCATGAATTTGTAAAAGAGGTGTTAGAAAAAGGTGCGAAAGCAGTGATCGTGGAAAAAGAAGTGAAAGCTCCAGAACATGTGACTGTGATTAAGGTGGAAGATACGAGGTATGCACTTGCGCTGGCATCTGCGGCATATTTCGGTTATCCGGCAGAGCAGCTGAAAGTAATAGGTATCACAGGAACGAAAGGAAAGACGACGACAACATATATGGTGAAGTCCATTTTGGAGGGAGTAGGACATAAAGTTGGTCTGATCGGAACAATCGAGGCGATCATCGGAGACGAAGTGATTCCGGCAAAGAATACGACACCGGAGTCGTTTTACGATTCACCAGTATTTCCGGAAAATGGTTGATGCGGGATGTGATGCAGTGGTCATGGAAGTGTCATCGCAAGGGTTGATGCTTCACAGAACTGCGGGTATTCCGTTTGAGATTGGAATTTTTACAAATCTTGGGGAAGACCATATCGGACCGAATGAACATAAAGATTTTGAAGATTACAAGCGATGCAAAGGTCTGCTGTTCAAACAATGCAGGATTGGGATTGCGAATGTGGATGATCCGTACTTTGAAGATGTATTTCGCGGCGCGACCTGCCAGATTGAAACATTTGGCTTTGCACAAAAAGCAGACCTTCGGGCAGCAGATACAAAATTAGTGTCAAGACCGGGATACTTAGGAGTATCTTACCATGTGTCCGGGCTGATGGATTTTGATGTGGAGATTGACATTCCGGGAACATTCAGTGTCTATAATTCGTTGACTGCGATTGCGGTGTGCAGACATTTTGATGTGCCGGTGGAGATGATCAAGAAGGGCTTTAAAAGTTGCAAAGGTAAAAGGCAGAATCGAGATGGTGAAAGTATCTGAGGACTTTACGCTCATGATTGATTATGCGCACAATGCGATGAGTCTTGAGAGTCTTTTGACAACATTGAAAGAATATCACCCAAAGCGTCTTGTATGTCTGTTTGGATGCGGAGGAAACAGAGCGAAGGCGAGAAGATATGAGATGGGTGAGGTGTCCGGAAAATTAGCAGATCTTACAATCATCACATCGGACAATCCGCGATTTTGAAGAACCTCAGGATATCATTGATGATATTAAGATCGGAATCGCAAAGACAGATGGAAAATATGTGGAGATCTGTGATAGAAAAGAAGCAATCCGCTATGCGGTTGACCATGCTGAGGTGGGCGATGTAATCGTGCTCGCAGGAAAAGGACACGAGGACTATCAGGAGATCAAAGGCGTGAAGTACGATATGGATGAGAGAGTTCTCATTGCGGAAGTCGTAAAAGAGAGTAAAAGAGAGAATTTGATTCGATAAAAGTATAGGAGCAGCTGTGCATGTATGCGAAAGTTATCGTAGATATTACACATGAAAAACTGGATAAAATTTTTGAGTACCGTATTCCGACAGAATTAGAAGAACGGTTACACGCAGGCGTAGAGGTTGTCGTGCCGTTTGGAAAAGGGAATCGTGAGATCAAAGGGTATGTGATCGGGCTGTCAGAATACTGTGAATACGATCCGAACAAAGTAAAATCGATTCTGAGTCTGGCGGAGAAAAGCGTGGCGATCGAGGGCAGACTTGTGGCACTGGCGGCGTGGATGAAAGAGTACTATGGCGGGACGATGATACAGTCGCTAAAGACAGTACTTCCAATCAAGCGGGAAGAGAACAAAAAGATCAGGCGCTATGTCCGATTGCTGTTAGATGAAGAAGAAGGGAAGACAAAGCTTGAGGAATATCTGAAGAAGAATCAGAAGGCAAGGGCGAGACTTTTGGCAGCACTGCTTGATGAGGAGATATTGGAGTATGAGCTTATCACAAAAAAACTGAATGTCACACGAACAGTCATTCGGGCACTTGAAGAGCAGAATGTTGCCAGAATAGAGTCTGAGCAGGTCTGGAGAAATCCGATTAAAAATCGAAAAAAAGAGTGGAAAGAAGTGGTTTATACTGAGGAACAGCAGCATGCGATTGACACATTTCGGGAAGACTATCTGAAAGGAATCCGCAAGACTTATCTCATATATGGGGTGACAGGGAGCGGAAAGACTGAAGTTTACATGGAGATGATCGCAAGTGTGATCAAAGAAGGGAAGCAGGCGATTGTCCTGATTCCTGAGATTGCACTGACCTACCAGACTGTGATGCGGTTTTATAAGCGGTTTGGCGAGAGGATATCCATTATGAATTCCAAGATGTCAAGCGGCGAGCGGTATGACCAGATGATGCGGGCAAAAGAAGGGGCGATTGATGTGATGATTGGTCCAAGATCAGCGTTATTTACCCCTTTTGCCAATTTGGGATTGATTGTGATCGATGAGGAGCATGAATCGACTTATAAAAGTGAACAGATCCCCCGATATCATGCCAGAGAGACGGCTGTGGAGCGGGCACACTTAGAAGGTGCAAGTGTTGTGCTTGGTTCAGCAACACCGTCTCTTGAGGCTTTCTACCGTGCCCAAAAAGGAGAATACGAACTTTTAAGACTTCAGAACCGAGCAAAGATGCAGGAGATGCCGACGGTGTACACAATCGATCTTCGAGAGGAACTAAAAAGTGGAAATCGTTCGATTATCAGTGGAAAGCTGTATGAATTGATGGCTGACCGATTGAGAAAGAGACAACAGATTATGTTATTTATCAATCGGAGAGGGTTTGCAGGATTTATTTCGTGCAGATCCTGCGGCTATGTGGTAAAATGTCCACATTGCGATGTCTCACTTGCATCTCACCGCGGTGGGAAACTGGTCTGCCATTATTGTGGATATGAGGAGCCTATGATTTCAGTCTGCCCATCGTGCGGCTCAAAACATATCGGCGGTTTCCGAGCAGGAACACAGCAGATTGAAGAACTTGTAAAGAAGGAATTCCCAGATGCACGTGTACTTCGCATGGACATGGATACGACGAAGGAAAAAGATGGACACGAGAAGATTTTGGAGGCGTTTGCAAATGAAGAGGCGGATATTTTGATTGGAACGCAGATGATCGTAAAAAGGACATGATTTTACCGAATGTGACACTTGTCGGAGTACTGG
>ENA-OPZZ01001536-OPZZ01001536.1-human-gut-metagenome-genome-assembly--contig:-NODE-1536-length-13821-cov-5.706076_pt1 | contig 13821 bp, 11 predicted proteins | sample MGYA00242487_ERZ504511 | MGnify/ENA primary metagenome ERZ504511 (study PRJEB26092, sample SAMD00036241) | human gut metagenome | host: Homo sapiens | study: EMG produced TPA metagenomics assembly of... | reverse complement strand
CATCAGAAAGATAGCTTCCAGCAACATTAATGTAATAGCAATTGGTCAATTGTACAAATATTGTGACATATCGTATATCAGAGGATTTGCTTTTTCATTTCTGGTGACGACCTTGTCTGAAAAACTTTTAGAAGTTCCCTCTTGTGTAAGGAAAACACTTTGACGCTTACATTGAATCATAATAATATGATCGCCGTATCTTTTCTTCAGAACCTCTGCACAGATACGTATGCGGCGTTGCAGTTCGGAAATTGGCATATCATCCATAAAAGAAAAAGATTCTGCTTGTAACGTATGTGCAATCTCTCCTCTGAAATCAGTAAAATAATGACTATCAATCTGATAAGCACGAGGACTGGACAGACTGAAAAAATCTATTAGGAGCCATTCTCCTGGGGACGTGATCAGTTTTTTGATATAGGTTCCGGCCAGTTCATCCTGTACAATTTGATCATACCAGGAGGAATGATAGTCTTTAACGGCTTCTCTATTATAATTGACAGGTGTCGATTCAACAAAAGGAGGTACTTGAAAAAGGTAAGCAGACGTAACAAAATTTCGCTCATCGTCAAAATTAAGGTTGGTTCTGGAAATGCAAGAACCCCAAAGGTCAACAACAGTAGGTTTTAAAGTCTCTTTTTCATAGCCGAATTTTTCGGCGGCATGTTCAAAAGCCTGTGTATCAGATGTTTGCATCAAAGTAAACCAGGCACCTAATTTTGAAAAGTGATTTGCTTTCGGTGAAGAAGTCCTAATTTCTTCATTTGAGGCTTTGCCCATTTTTGTATATCCTGCAAAAGAGATGGAATACGGAAATGATGGAGAAAAAGGGCGTCATAATTTATATTCCGTTGCTTATAGTTTTTCTGCCGAACTGAATCGAAAGCTTCAAATACCTGACAAAATTCTGAGAGATGGTCAAAAGTCTGCCCCTCCAGCTTTCTTAAATAAGTTTTGGCAGGAAGATCAGTATGATTGTCATCTGCAAGATATAGCAGAATCGGTTTGTACTGTTCAATAAAATCAGGAGATGCGCACAAAACAAGATCTTCTAATAAATGCTGGTCGTTTAAAAATAGATGAAAGGCCTTCTTTTCTAAAGTGTTGAAATAAGTACAGAATCTTTCAAGACTAAGAGGGAAATAAGGTGGTGTATTAAAAATATCTGTCTTTGATTGAAACCATACATGGACTCGGTGGGCAATATCCTGATAATAAGCATCTTCAAAACGGTAAAGGGCTAATTTTTCATTAAAAGGTTTAAATGAAAAATAACAATTGTCTAAAGAAATAATATGGCAGTCCACCTGATCAAGAAAAGCCTGTTCGATTGTCTGAATATATTGCAGATATGGGTTGGAGGCTTTCACACGAATACGGTTTTTGATGACATAATATTGTGGGCGAAAAACATGTAGTAATAAGATCTGTTCAGGCGCAATATGTGAAAGAAGGTGGGAAGCAAACTGTTTTGTCCAGACAACAGCCCTGTCCACGGTTAAAGTATTTGAAATACACTCTTCAATAACAGCCTGAAAATCTATAACAAGTAAATCTGGTCTGATATCGGTTCCTATTTCCTTTGGCAGTACAGCATCTGGATAATGCTGCGTATTTAACAGAGAATCGATATACGTGACTTGATAATCTTTTGAAAGAAAAGGTTGTCTGCTCAGTTCCTGGCAAATTCTTCCACCAAATAGGAGTAGAGATTTCTGTTGATTCATTATTAATGCTCCTTGTATTTAAAGTTAATTAAAAGTTACTAGACAAACCACATTATAATGTATAGCATATTTGCATGTGATTTGCAAGATGAGCGCTTCTGGTTCTATATAAACATCTTGAATTACGTCTATCGGACATGTTATAATAGCGGGGATAAAAGGAGGCGTTTATTGATGAAGATATATACATGGCTGCAGAGAATTTTGTTTGCGGTTATGGGTGTTGTGTTTTTGATTATTACACTTGGATGTTTATATAATTTTTCTCAGGTCGATTTAGGTGATAGTAATAATACGCCGGTTTTGTTTGCGTTTGGTGTTATTGTTGCTTTACAATTATTCGTGATTATACGTGCTTTGTTCCGACTGGTAGATAAAATAGAATATGATGCGTCAAAAAAGAGTCATTATCTGATTCCGGTGGTTTGTTTTTGTATTATGGCAGTGGTTTTTATCATATTGATGTGTGTGATGCAGCCAAGACCCATTACGGACAGTTACGATGATTTAGATACGGCGGCCTGGATTGCATCGCATGGTGCGGTAGATGTTGATAATTACCATATCAAATATATGGGCGCTTTTAGTAATAACTATACATTGACGCTTATTTTTGCAGTGATATTGAAAGTATTGCCTTTTTTGCAGATGTCTGGCATTTTGATGGTTTTAACATTGATGAATGCAGTTGCGATTTTGGTCGCTATATTTTTGATGTGGTTGATTCTTAAAGAGTGTGTCGGTATACGTGCGGCGAATAAGGCACTGATTTTGTGTACTTTCAATCCGATTTATTACTGTTTGGTGTTTTGGATTTATTCGCTTACATTCAGTCTGCCGGTTATGATGGGAATCGTGTATGTAGCGATTAGAATTTATAAATGCATAGATATAAAAAAGAAGGAAGTTCTCCTGGAGATATTTTTAGGCATACTTATTGTTGTGGGGTATGAATTAAGACCCACAAATGTATTTCCGGTGATTGCAATGGTATTAGCATTGCCACTTGTTCTTTCAAAACATCATGTATTAAAAAAAATTTTGAGATCAGGTATAGTTGCGCTGATTGCAGCAGTGGTTTTGTCTGTTACCGTTTCCACGGTCAAAGATCGTTATTTTGGAGAGATTCAAGATCAAAATTATCCAATTTTATATTGGATATCGATGGGATCGCATGGAAGTGGTGATTTAGTTAGCAACGGTGAAGAGAAAGCGATTCTTGAAAAGTATGAGACAGCGGATGAGCGTTCAAATGCTTTTCTGAAGCGGACAATAGACAATTATAAGCAGCTTGGCATATCAGGAACAGCAGATCTGTGGGTACGAAAGACGTTAACTACATGGGCAGATGGCTATTCAACTGTCCATAATCGAATGTCACATGGGGAAATTCAGAACTACCTCTATGAATTGATTGGCGGAACGCATCGCCAGCTGTTTTATATTTACTGCCAGGCATATCGCTTTTTAATTGTATTAGGCGTGGTTCTTTTTTGCCTGAATGGTTCCAGAAAAAAGAAAGGTGACGTGCTGTATTATATTATGTTTCTTTCGCTGGCAGGTGGTATTGCTTTTTACATGCTGTGGGAAGCAAAGAACATATATTCAGCGGCTTTTCTATTACCGATGATTATTTTGGCTCAGGAAGGCATTGGAACTTTATCAAAGAATATATTCACAGTGCCACAGGTACGTGAAAGACGGCGGTTTATCAATAGTTTGTATGTTCTGAGCATTGTATTGGTAAGCATGATTTCTTTCCATTTATATGGAACAGAAGAGACATTTAATTTCTATCGTATTAATACAATGTATAACTCGAGAGAAAGTACAGATTTGGAAATGAAAGAAGAGATTTGCCAGGATTTTTATACAGAAAAGGCTTTTAACCGAATTGTATTGATGGCAGATACGGATGAAGACGGCAAGTATATTTCAGATTACACGATATCTATTTTGGATAGTCACCAACAATTGCTGTTTGAGAAGACCATAAAACCATCGGATATAAAAGATCGAAGAATAACGGTTGATTTTAACAAGACGCAATGTGATAATCATTATTACGTAATAATCAAAAAGAATTATCCGGTATTTGGAGACATTCATTTTTATATTCGAAATACGTACTTTTTGGATTCCTACAAAGGAAAGCTTGAAGTGGATGGCAATAAAGCATATGTGAATGATCTCAATATGGATGTCATTTATTCAGTAGAACAACCATACTTTAATCAATCTCAGAAATATCTTTTTACAGGTTTTTATATAGTTGTTTCTTTGGTCTGTTTTGTGTGCATGCTACAGGAACAGAAAACTGTATGTAGAAAACGTCAGGAGTTAGAAAGATGAAGACCAGAATAATAAAAGATTTAATTAAAAGAGTTGTTGATTATCGTATTGAAGGGGATTATCATGTATATACAGTAAAAAATACGCCATTGACAATCCGAATATTGATGACTAAAAAATATAACAGAAAATGGGCGGGGGTTGCAATTAATCCCAGAAAAATTATTTTTGATAATTACATGGGAAGTAGTTATGGCTGCAATGGAAAATATATAACAGAAGCCTTACTCAAAGCGTATCCCGAGGCAGAAATTGTCTGGACAGTTCGTGATGTGGCGATACATAGAGACGAATTTCCTTCACAGGTACGGCTGGTAGAATATCTGTCTGATGAGGCAATGTTTGAATATGCAACAGCTGCGATATGGGTTTGCAATATCCATTTGGTGCCATATCTTTTTAAAGGACTGCGCAAAAAAATGAAGGACAGTTTTTTATTCAGACCTGGCATGGCTCACTGGGTATTAAAAAGATTGAAAATAATAGTCAGCTTATTCGTAAAGCACAAAATTGGTTAAAATGGCAGAATTAAGTTCATCCTATACAGATTTTTGGATATCCAATAGCAATTTTGAAACAGAAGTTTATAAAAGCGCCTTTTGGCATGTTCATGATATTTTAGAATATGGACATCCTAGGAATGATATATTATTTGGCGAGAATAAAGATATCAAAGAAAAAGTAAGGAACAAATTATCTATAGCAGAAGGAACGAAGACAGTTCTTTATGTACCAACTTATCGTGAGAGTGATCTTACTGAAAAATTTGAAATGGATTATCAGAGAGTTGTTCACGCTTTTGAAGAAAGATATGACGGAGAATGGAAATTGCTGATGCGCATGCACCCTAAAATGCGTGAGAAAGCACAGAAAATCGTGCCGAAGCTCACGCAGGTGGTAGATGTTTCTTGCTATCCGGATATTCAGGAACTTATGGTATTTACGGATGCGATGATTACGGATTATTCAAGTTGTATTTTTGATTTTATATTGACATATAAACCGGGTTTTATATATGCTGTCAATGAACAAGGGTATGATAGTGAGCGGGGACTGTATTATCCGCTATCTGCGACACCTTTTTCAATTGCACATAGTAATACGGAATTGGAACAGAACATTCGAGATTTTAATCCGGTAGAATATCATGATAAAGTTGTGCAGTTTTTAACAGAAAAAGGTTGTATTGATGATGGAAAAGCATCAGAAAGAGTTGTACAATTGATAACGAAGTTGTTTAGGAGGTTAGAAGAGTGAATATAGGTGTTATTTTTGCAGGTGGTGTAGGAAAAAGAATGAATAGTCGGGTAAAACCCAAACAATTTCTGAACGTCTATGGCAAACCGATTATCATTCATACATTGGAAGTATTTGACAGTCATCCGGATATTGATGCAATTGTTGTCGCATGTCTGGAAGAGTGGATTCCTTATTTAAATGAACTTATTGATAAATATAACCTTAAAAAAGTGAAGAAAGTTGTTCCGGGCGGGAAAAGCGGTCAGGAATCTATTTATCATGGATTGCTGGCAGCAGAAGAAGTGGCTGGTCAGGAGCGTTCGATTGTTTTGATTCATGATGGTGTACGACCTATGATCTACAAAAAAAGCAATTGATGACAATCTGCAGTCGGTAAGAGAACATGGTTCTGCGATTACAAGTGTAACAGTGAAAGAGACCGTACTGGTTGTTTCAGAAGACAATGCGATTGTGGATGTACCGAATCGAAAAGATACAAGATTGGCCAGAGCACCGCAGAGTTTTTACCTGAAAGATATTCTTGATGTGCATCGTCAGGCGATAAAAGAAAATAAAACTGACAGGATTGATTCTGCAAGTCTGATGAAAGAATTTGGACATACTCTTCACACACTCGAAGGCCCGACCGAAAATATCAAGATTACAAATCCATCTGATTTTTATATTTTCCGTGCCATTTTGGAAGCAAAGGAAAACTCACAGATCTTTGGATTATAGACTATGGGAGACAGAAATATGCCAGATATTAAAATCAGTATAATTGTTCCGGTATATAATTCGGAGAAATATTTGCCGGAAACGGCACAGAGCATTTTAAAACAGTCTTTTTCGGATTTTGAATTAATCCTTGTGGATGATGGATCAAAAGATGGAAGCGGAAAAATATGCGATCAGCTTGCAGCGAAAGATACCAGGGTGAAAGTTATCCATAAGACAAATGGCGGAATTTGTTCTGCGAGAAATGCCGGATTGAAAATGGCGGCAGGAGAATACATTGCATTCTGTGACAATGATGATATTTATCTCCCGGAACTTTTAGAAGATAATTATGCACTTGCAAAAAAATATGATGCAGATGTGGTGCGTTATTCAAGAAGTTATCGCACGGTCAAAGACGGCAAAGTGATCGCAGAAGAAAAGACCTCTTTTAAAGCAGGTGTATACAGCAGTTCACAGTTTGCTGCAAATTTTGATCAGATCAACAAAGCCGGAGAAGGAATCTGGGCCGGTATTTACCGGAGAACTTTTTTACAGAAAAATCAGATTGATTTTGATGAAACCATGAAGTTTGGATATGAAGATCTGGATTTTATAACGAAAATTTATCTGTGCAGCCCAAGTGTTGTACTGAATCCGAAGACTTACTATGTGTGGATCATGCGGTATGCACACAGTACAAGCGGAAAGACAGACATTAACAATATCACTTCGTTGATGAAGTGTCTGGAAAATAAAAGCAGACTGGTAACACAGACCGGTATTGAAACACAGATTCCGGCATTTTGGGTAGAAGAGCTTTCCAGAAGAATTTATACGATCGTGCGTTATGTAAGCCCGAAAAAAGTGAAAATGCCGTTTGGAAAAAGAATCGAGCTTTTAAAATATTTCCGTACGGCAGAGGTATTTCAGCAGCCGTCAGAACGGAAAAAAGTTCAGGCACTTAAAAAACAGTCAAAAGCAAGCTGGCTGATCTGGTACTTATTCGATAAAAAACATTATTGGCTGTTATATTTTCTGGTAACAGGAAAACAGAGGTTGTCCGAAAAATAAGGAGCAAGACACATGAAAGAAAAGTCAATCAAAATAAACGCAGTGCTCAATGTTATGAAAACGGTGTTGTCACTGGTATTTCCGCTTATCACATTTCCGTATATCACACGAGTACTTCAGGTAAATGCGATTGGAAAATACGATTTTTCCGTATCGGTTATCAGTTACTTTTCTCTGATCGCAGCTCTTGGTATCACCACTTATGCTGTAAGAGAAGGAACAAAATACCGGGGCGATCAGGAAAAAATGAATCAGTTCGCAAGCGAGATTTTTTCTATCAATCTTTATGCAACGATCGTATCGTATATCCTGTTATTTTTGGCACTTATGTTTGTAGACAAGCTGAAGAGCTATAATATCGTGATCGGGATCCTCAGCCTGGAAATTCTGCTGGCAACGCTGAGCGTTGTCTGGATTTATAATATATATGAAGATTTTGGTTATATTACGTTTGTTACGTTTATTCTTCAGTTCGTATCTATCATCCTGATGCTGCTGTTTGTACACAGTGCAGATGACCTTTACAAGTATGTTATTATTTCCGTTATTTCAAGCAGCGGTTCCGGATTGTTTATGTTTTTTCATACAAGAAAATATGTGCAGCTGCATCTGGTCAAAAAACCACCTCTGAAACATTTAAAACCGATTATGATCGTGTTTTCGACAACAATCGCTGCAACTATCTATATCAGTTCAGATACAACAATTCTTGGATGGCTGACGGACGATTATCATGTTGGAATTTACGGAACAGCAGCCAAAATCTACAAAATTGTAAAACAGGTGCTCAATGCAGTTGTGGCAGTTGTCATTCCAAGATTTGCATTTTATATCGGAACACAGGAAAAAGATAAGATATTACAGCTTGGAAAAAAACTGATTGATTATATGGTAGCAATATGCTGTCCGGCTATGGTGGGGCTGTTCTGCCTGAGTAAACCGATTGTAGAAGAATTTGCAGGAGTTTCTTACAGTGCGGCCTATGTGCCGCTGCAGCTGCTCAGTATTGCACTTATCTTTGCTGTGTTTGCAAACTTTTTTTCCAACTGTGTGTTGATTTCTTACAAAAAAGAAAAAATTGTTATGTTTGCGACAATCCTCAGTGCAGTGATAAATATTGTACTGAATTTTATCCTGATTCCAAGATATCAGGAAAGTGCAGCGGCTTTTACGACGATTATCGCAGAAGTATGTGTATGTGTGATATCCGCATACGAGTCAAGAAAAATCATAAAGATCAATTGCACAGCAAGAAATCTGATCTCAACGATCATTGGCTGTGTGGGGATTGTGATCTGCTGTATGCTGGCTGCAAAAGTTATTGAAAATCAGATTTATCTGATTCTTGTATCGGTGATCGTATCGGGACTGGTTTATGCAGTTGTTTTGATTCTGATGAAGAATACAGTTATCACAGATGTTTTGGAGCGTTTTGTCAGAGGAGCAAGAGGCTAAGGGAGAGGAAAAATGCAGGGAAAAAGAAATTCAACAATGGACATTGTAAAGGCAATCGGTATCATTTCTATTGTGATGGGACATTGCTGCTATTCAATCATGATACCAGCCTTGAACGTCAGTGTGGGAGAATTTGTATACAGTTATCATTTAATGGTGTTCTTTTTTGTGGCGGGATTTTTTTACAAAAGAGAATACCATGAGCACCCGGAACAGTATATCGGCAAGCGGCTTTTGAAGCTTGGCGGTATGCTGTTTCTTTATAATACCGTGTTTACGCTGTTACATAACACACTGGTGTCTTTAAAAATGATCAGCAGCACCGAACATTACAGCATCAGCAAAATGATATCCTGTATTGTTCAGAGTCTGCTGATGAAGTACACCGAAGAACTGTTGGGAGCTTGCTGGTTCCTTCCAATGTTTTTCATCGGGACAGCACTGTTTGCGATTGCATTCAGTAAAGCAGAAAAAAGTAAAAAACCGGAATATTGGCATAAGATCATCTGTATTCTGTTTGCTGCTGTTGCATTATATGCAAACAGTCGGGAGCTGACCTGGGAATACTGGATACAGACTTCAATTCTGGCGGTTCCGATTATGTACATTGGTTACTTTGCAAAACAGAAATGGGACAAACTCGACAAAGGGATTACCTGGTATGGAACTATTTTAAGTGCTGCCGTGATTCTTGGAATCTTAAATCGTATGCCGGGAAGTATTGAACTTTCGGTCAATCAGATCTTACATCCGGTACTTTTTTATCCGGTGACCTTGCTTGGTATTTATTTCTGTATTGGGCTTGCAAAAATACTTGGCAAAAATCCATATACAGAAAAATTTTTCTCACTGGTCGGAAAAGAAAGCTTTCACATTATGGCACTGCATTTTCTTGGATTTAAGATCGTGGATCGTATTTATTCAGCAGTGTATGGCATTGCAGATGCTGAAAAAATTGGAAAATTTCCACATTCAGATTACAGTCTGCACATCAGTTATGTGATTGCAGGTGTACTGATTCCACTGTGTTTGATCACATTGGTTCGAAAAATTCAAAAATATGGTCATTTTGTGAAAGAAATGTAAAACATGCTTTTCAAACAAAACAGAGGAGATTTTTACATTGACTTTTACATTTAGATAAATATACTATAAATTAGGAATTAAAATCGTGTTGCTTGGTAAAAGTAACCAGAGCGACATCGCAGTGCAAAATTGCATTGCAGCATGAGGAGGAAATAAATGAAAAAAAGAATGCATAAACTTTGCACGATTCTGACAGCATCCGCTTTACTTGCAATGTCTGTCACAGTATATGCAGCAGAAGGGGAGAATACAGAGGCAGGATTTCAGCCTGCAGAAGAAGGGACTGTACAGTCTGCGGATACCGAGCAGACACAGGAGACAGCTTCAGAGCAGACAGAAGAGAAAGATCCGGAAGAAAACGGATTAGATTCTTTCATTTATATAAGAGAAAAAGAAGATAAAACAACCGGAAAAGCAAAAGTAAAAAAAGTAACGATCGAAGAATTAAAAGAAGAGATCGATGCAGAACAGGAGCCGGAACTGGCAGCGGTTGTTTTTCAATTCTCAGATGAAGAGTTTGAGACAGAGGCACTGACGGAGAATACAACTGAATTTGAAACAGAAACTCAGTCAGAAACGACAGAATCTGAAAGTGAAACAGCAACGGAAACAGAAACAGAATCCGAGACAGACAAAGATTTAGAAATCGAGAAATATCCAACTGTAGAACTGAGTGATATGCAGAAAGATATGGTCTATGAGGTAGCAGAGCTTGTTCCGCAGATGGTTATCATCCTGAACCAGTGTGAACTGGAAGATCATCTGGTTTTTGCAGACTGCAAAGAGGTAAAGGCAGTTACCGTTCTGAAAGCAGATACAGAGAAGGGACTGAAAAAAGCAATCCAGCAATATGATCTGGAAAAAGAGTATGCGAATTATCTCCAACTCCAGAGTGAAAAGAAATCTGCATCAAAAGGACAGGCACGTACGACAAGTACATCAAGTTCAGGCAAAAGCCTTGCAGTGCCACAGACGTCCACTCAGACAGAGAGGCAGACTTCCACTACACCGTCAAACCGTGTGGCAGGAAGCAGTTCGACATCAGGCAGCAGTTCTTCAGGAAGTTCCGGTTACGGATCATCAGGCAGCTCTGCATCAGGAAGCAGTTCAACATCCGGGACAACAACGACCGGACAAAAAGACGTTACATTCAAATTTGAGCCGGATGAGGTATACAGCGGAGAAGAGAGCATTTCAGCAACTTACAGCGTATCCAGCACAAAAGAGATTACATATGGAAAAGTAACGATTAACTATGATACCAATGCGATGAAATACGATGATTCCAATGCGGAGGACAGCGACGCACTGGAAGGTATGACGATCAAAGTTATCAAGCCGACAGACAGTGCCGGAACGGAAGGAAAGATTGTGATTGAATTTTCATCAACAACACCGAAAAAGCTGAAAGGAACTCTGGTAGATCTCTGGTTCAATCTGACAGGCAATGCAACAACCGGTCAGCAGTTCAATATCAGCATGACCGTAGATGAATTAAGAAACGGATCGACCAATCTGACATCTGAAGTGGAGACAGCAAGTATGGTAGCACAGCCGGATGGAGAGGAAGAAACAGAAACAGAAACACCTGCTACAACTTCCACACCATCAACAACAGCATCGACAAGTGCATCATCCTCTTCAACAACATCAGGTTCGAGTTCCACAACGACAACCCAGAATGCACCAAAGACGGGAGATGCAACCAATATTCCGGCTATGGTTCTTCTGATGGCAGGTTCGGCAGCAGTATATATCAAAGCAAGAAAGAGAGTATAGCAATAAATGTATAGACGAAACATAGCAGCGGCAGCAGCCGTCCTGTTTCTTTCTTCAGCCGTTGGCATTTCTGCCTATGCAGCACCACAAAAAGACAACAGTGCGACAGAGGCAGAGACAGAAACTGAAACGGAAACTGAGACACAGACGGAAACCGAAACCGAGACAGAAACTCAGGAAACCGAAGCAGCGACAGAGCGAGAAGCAGGTTTTGTATCCATAGAAGAGATGCCGTTTGAAATCGAAACGGAAACTGAGACAGAAAGCAGCGATCAGACTGAGACAGAAACGGAAACGGAGCAGAAAATAGAGTCACCAAAAGTAGAACAGACTTTTCGTTTCTTTCAGGTAGAAAAGAAATATGCTGTATCAAAAAGAGATGATGTTTATCTCTATGAAAAGAAAAACACAAAATCCGATAAAGTAGGAAAGATCAATGCACTTGGCGTATTGCATATTCTGGAAGAAGACGACGATGGCGAATGGTATTATGTAGAATCCGGAAAAGCCAGAGGCTTCATAAAAGCAAAATATGTATGGGCAGACGAAAAAGCGGAACGTTATGTAAAGCATAAAAAAGAAAAGAATATAGAGACAGCCGAAGTTCTCAAAGAAGCTTATGAAAATAAGGCGTTTCTGCATACACAGACAACTGCATACAAAGCAGTAGCCAAAAAGAAATACGCCCTGACGAAAAAGAGAATCAAAATCTATGATTCTATTCCGCAGGAAGAAACCAAGAACAATAAAAAAGAAGAAACAGAAAAAGAAACGCAGGAAAGTACTGCCTCAGAAAGTGAAAAACAGAGCAGCAGTGTGACAGAGGGCGAAACGCAGGATAATTCTGCGAAAGAGAGCGAAACGCCGGACAGTGCTTCCGGGGAAAGTGAAACACAGGAATCCGAGAAAAAGAAAAGCACAGATCAGAAATCGGAGAAGAGTGAAGATACAGAAAAGGACCAGGAGCCGGAGGTAGTAGGTACACTGGCAAAAGGCGGACTGTGTTATATTCTGGATGATGAGGATCAGGAATGGAGTTATGTAGAATCAGATGATGTCAGGGGATTTGTACAGACAAAGCAGCTCGAAACCGGAAAAGAAGTGAAAAAAGAGATCGAAGAAAAAGGCGAGGATACTTATGCCCTTGCTAAAGCAAAAGTAAAACCGGAAGACAACAAAGCCTGCTATTACACGGTAACTTCCGTAAAAGAAGCTTCTGTATCAGGACTGATCCGCACCTCTATGTTAGAATATGCGAAGCAGTTCCTAGGTAATCCTTATGTATGGGGAGGTACCAGTCTGACAAAAGGGGCAGACTGCTCCGGTTTTGTACAGAGCATTTATGCAGAATTTGGTTACAGCATTCCGCGTGTGGCGGAAGACCAGGCAGAATGTGCCACCAAAATACCGGTAGAAGATGCATTGCCGGGCGATCTGATCTTTTATCAGAGATCGGATGGCTATATTTATCATGTAGTTATGAGTACTGGTGACGGCGGAACGATCGAGGCACACAGCAGTGCCACGGGCATTATAGAAAGCACTGTAAATGAAAACGATGCAGTATGGGCAGTCCGTATTATTTCAAATGAGGATACAGACATACTGGATGCATTGAAGAAAAAGGATATGGCAGCAGATTACTATGATAATGCTGTTATAGCGAAGAGCACAGAATATGGTTCATACCTTGGCAAATTTAAGCTGACAGCATATTGCAGCTGTCCGATCTGTTGTGGAGTCTGGTCAGGCGGACCTACGGCGAGCGGAGCAATGCCGACGATCGATCATACGGTAGCTATGGCAGGACTGCCATTTGGAACCGAATTGATCATCAATGGACAGGTCTATACAGTAGAAGATCTGGGAACGCCATATGGACATGTAGATATCTATATGAATAACCATCAGGCGGCACTGCAGTTTGGTGTTCAGTACAGTGATGTGTATCTGAAAAAATAAATAAAGAAAAAGCAAAAAATCAGTTGACATTTCAAAATGAATTTATTATAATAAATGAGCGTCACAGAGATGTGAGCACAATATCAGACGAATTGCTGATTCAGGAGAAGTACTCAAGTGGCTGAAGAGGCGCCCCTGCTAAGGGTGTAGACCGTTTACGCGGTGCGAGGGTTCAAATCCCTCCTTCTCCGTTCAACATTCTAAGATATTTTTTTATGCCCTTAATTCTTTGGAAAACAACTTGAAAAAAATAAATCAAAAAAGTTGTTGACAAAAAGAAAGAGAAGTGGTAAGATATCAAACGTTGCGGCGGAAACGCAGAAACAACGGAGCCTGAGAGATACAGGCAGTCAGGGAATCATCCAGACGATCCGGGGACGGAATCAAAAAGATGAAAAAAGTACTTGACAAACCGGAAAGACTTTGATAG
>ENA-OPZZ01001533-OPZZ01001533.1-human-gut-metagenome-genome-assembly--contig:-NODE-1533-length-13836-cov-2.952586_pt1 | contig 13836 bp, 14 predicted proteins | sample MGYA00242487_ERZ504511 | MGnify/ENA primary metagenome ERZ504511 (study PRJEB26092, sample SAMD00036241) | human gut metagenome | host: Homo sapiens | study: EMG produced TPA metagenomics assembly of... | reverse complement strand
TTAAAACTTTTTCTGCAGCCTTCTAAATACATCGTTATTTCGAAAATGATCGTCATATGTCAACGATCCGCCAGAATTCCTGCGCAATTTTTCTTTCATTGAACGGCAAATAGTCTCCTTTGATCTCCTGATACTGTTCATGGCCCTTTCCCGCCAGGATCAAAATATCTCCCGGCCGTCCCTGTGCCAGCATAAACCGCATGGCTTCTTTACGATCAACCATCATTTGATATTGTCCCTTTGTTTCCTTCATTCCCTCCTCAATTGTCTGCATAATCCGCTCCGGTTCCTCATATCTTGGATTATCCGATGTAATCACTGTAAAGTCTGCATATTTTCCTGCCACACAGCCCATCTCTCTGCGCCTTGCCGCTGATCTGCCTCCGCCGCATCCGAAAAGAACCCACAGTTGTCTCGGATGATACCGGCGCATCGTCTCCAGTATATTTTTCAGACTCATGGCATTATGGGCATAGTCGATCAGAAGCAGATATCCCCTGTCATTGTCAATAACTTCCACCCTTCCGGGAACACGGATTGTTTTCAGTGCTTTTCGGATAATCTCCTGATCAATACCATAGTGTCTGCATACGGTGATTGCCGCCACTGCATTATAAACAGAAAACGCCCCCGGTGCTGATACTGCATATTCTTCCCCATTGACTTTAAAAAATGTACCTAATTGTCCGTTACGGTTGACTAACATTATATCTGAAGCCTGAACATCCGCTTTTTGCCTACAGCTATAGGTACAAACCTGACATGAGGCATCTTTAAATATTTCCCTATAATAGGGATCATCTATGTTGCCGATCCCAAAGCAGCACTTTTGAAACAGCAGACTTTTATAATGCGCATATTCCGCCATATCTTTATGTTCTTTCGGGCCGATATGATCTCATTCCAAGATTCGTAAAAACCCCCACATCAAATAAAATGCCATCCGAGCGGTGAAGTTTTAATCCTTGAGAAGAGACTTCCATCACTGCAAAACGGCATCCGCTGTCTGCCATTTTTCTCAGATAACGCTGAATATCAATCGCCTCCGGTGTTGTCCGCTCCGCCCGTTTTTTCTCTTCACCAATCTCATAATCTATTGTGCCCAGAAGGCCCGTTTTATACCCGGCGGCTTCCAGAATATCCCGGATCATAAACGTTGTGGATGTTTTTCCCTTTGTGCCGGTAATCCCGATCACTTTTAATTCCTTTGACGGATAACGATAAAAAGCTGCTGCCGCCCAAGCTGCTGCTTCTCGCGTATTTTGCACAGATACAATCGTCATTTGCTCAGGCAGCTTCAGTTCCCCATATGCGGATGTCTTTTTCTCAGCCTGCTTCAGATTTCCATGCACGGATGCCGACTTCTTCCAGAAAAGTCCTCTTCAACCAGGCATGCTGCTGCTCCTCTCTCTGCTGCTTCTTGAATATATTGATGGCCATCCTGCTACCATACCCTTAATGCAGATGAACAAGCTGTTATTTGTTACCTCTTTCGAACACATTGCAATGGATGCTATATCAGTATCCCAGCTGCCCTGACACAATACTGCCGGAATCCTTTCAAACAATGCTTTCAAAATCATGACATAACTCCAAAAATGGGGTTATACTATATTATGTTTCAGGATGATGTTTGACTCACTTCCAATGTAAGTGTATATTTCCATATTTATACATTTTTTTATGCATTTTATGTCCTATAGGCTTTATTCCATTAAATTGACAGACCAGTTGACCCGTGTTATAGTGCAGTAAACTTAAGAAATGTCTGATATCTCATTCGATCACAGACATTGATTTATTGGAGGCAATCATGTTTGAATTATACGGCTGTCCGACCCACTACGGCGTCGGTGCAAAGGGATTAATCAAAAGTATCGACTATTTAACAGAAAATTTTAAAAATCTTCAAATGAATAAAGTTCCAGAAATCACGTGTAAGGGACCTTTCCGTGCCAATCTGAAGAATCTCGAAAGTGTATGCGCTACCTGCGAAGGCATTGCCAAGCAAGGTTACCATATTCTAACATCTGGGCATCGCCCTCTGATGATTGCCGGAGACCACAGTGCCGCCATGGGTTCTGTATCCGCTACATCTGTTTATACCAAAGGCGAAACCGGGCTGATCTGGATTGATGCGCACCCGGATATCAACACTGACAAGACAACGGTTACCGGCAATATTCACGGAATGCCGGTGGCTGCACTCCTGGGACTTGGTGAACCTTCCCTGACACATTTTCTGGATGACAGCATCAAGTTAAAATCAGGCAACATTGTTATGCTTGGCCTGCGTGACATTGATCCGCCGGAAGCAGAAATTCTCAAAGAACACCATATTCGTTATTATAAATGGGATTATATTATGGAACACGGTCTTCAGAACTGTCTGAACGAAAGTATTGACTATCTCAGCCACTGCCCGGCTGTTCATGTCAGCTTCGATATTGATTCCATGGATCCGAAACTGATGCCTGGCGTCTCCGTTCCCGTTCCGGAAGGTTTCAATGAAGACGACGTCTTCCTGATGATGGATGAGCTGCTGACACGGCTGCCGGTTCAGGCGATGGATATCGTTGAATTTAATCATGAACTGGACAAGGATGATATTACAGCTGGATTTGTATCCAGACTGGTGGAACATGTGCAGGGATTGTAAAATCTATTGAATCTTTTTGATACAGTAAAGGGGCGTATCACAATGATACGCCCCTTTGTTCATCTCACAAAATATTTTCTGTTTTTATCAAAAAATTCATAAAAATACCGAACGTTTTTCAATTCATACCACTTGGCCTCTTCTACTTCTGTTGATTCCAGATTATAGATTTTCGCCTGAAGTGTACCAAGCATAAAAGGCGAATGAGTGGCTATGATAAACTGACAGCCCAGGAAACGTGCACATTGATTGATTTCCTCTGCTAATTTCACCTGATTCTGCGGAGACAGAGAAACTTCAGGCTCGTCAAGAAGATACAGATTATCCGGCTCCAGAATGTCCGTCAACATCTGCATGGCTGTTTCACCATTTGAATATTTCTCCTGGGCAAATTTCAGAATCTGCATTGTGGACCATGACCTTCCATTTGTGCTGCGAAACATTTCCTGTGCCACGTCTTTGCGCATTCCTTTCCTCCGCACCTGCTCATAGACATATCCCTGCTCCAATGCCTCTTCCTGCTGGATCTTTTTAATCTCGTATAAAACATCTTCACTTTTCATGTAAAGACTGCCTGCCGGAATGGATAGATTCCTTCCAGTGTCATCTTCGCCTGTATCAAAGCGGCATTCTTCCACATAATTTTGTATATAATACTGTCCGTAGGCATATGTCTCATAGCCCTTTGCATTGATCTTCTGTGCAATAATATTCAGCAATGTTGACTTCCCGCATCCGTTATCTCCATACAAAATCGTAATGGGTGCGAACACAAATGGATCACAATCCTTATCTTGAAAAACTGAATAAGGATAGAGATTCGGATTTTTCACCTTTTTATCACTCAGCGCAAAACTGCTTAAATAAATCATTCTTTACTCCTCTAATTCAGGATTTCCTCCAGCGTTCTCGGCGTATAATTCATATAATCCCGCATACATCCAACGTTATAGGCTCTTAATTCTTCCGCTTCATAGACATGCCGACAGTCATTCGCCCTCATCTCGGACAGACACTTCTGATAAAACCTGTCTTCCTCACTCTCATGGGTATGCCCATACAAGAGGATTCTTCCTCGTCCCATGTTCCTCCAACTGAAAATCGGATAATGACTCAAAACCAGGCTATAATGCTCCTTACCAATCGTGTCATGCATCTCCTTGTAATCGCAGATTTCATGAAACAACTGCTGATAACGGTAATCAGAAACGTCATCATGATTCCCCTTGATCAACACTTTACGCCCTTTTAACTGAGCCACGAATGCAATCAGCTCTTCCTTTTTGCCGCGCATGCTCACATCACCTAAAATATATACCATATCCCCATTGGTCACACGGTCATTCCAGTTCTTTAAAATCGTATCATGCATTTCCTGCAATGACGCAAATGGCCGATGATCAAAGGCAATGGCGTTTTCATGAAATAAATGTAAATCACTGATATAATACTTCAATTTTCATTCCTCCTCTCCTATATTTATATTTGCTGTAGATAGTATTAGCATAACATACTCTATATAATTTTGCTTCCTAACCATCAGTAAAACAACTCATTCATAAAATCTACATTTAATCTTCATTATTTTTCAGATATGCGATAATATTTCTCTGCAATTGCCTATATCTTGCATTTGTATCCGGATTTTTACAGCAATATTCCCTTTGCATTGCTTCATTTGGTTCATATGCAACTTCAATATTATACAAGTCAAACTGTTCACGTGTAAGATCTACATACTGTCCTGTTATTTTATTAAAATAATATGTTCCACCGCCCTCTACTCTTATTCGATGAATACTTCCACCAAACATATCATATACCAATGTTGCAGTAATTGCACACTGACCATAAGAAGGGTCCTCTGAAACCCATTCGCTCTGACATGACTTATATGCAGTACTGGAACTCCAGGATTTTCTCAAAACAGCATACAATTTATGTAAAGTGTCAATTCCCTTAAATGCCTCTACTTCTTTACACTTTTTATCTTTTAGCTCCCGACCCTGATAATAAAAACCATCTACACCTGCCGGAGCTACATCCACAAGTTCCTCTAAAGCTTTCTCAACAGCAGTTCTCATATTATACCCCATCTATGATTTAAATAATTTCTTTATTACACATTATAACATTTCACATATAAATAAAAAGGGACTTAATTTTCATCAAAATTAAGTACTTTTCTATCTACACGTTGCGACAAACTTTTTCTTAAATCCATATATAATAGTTGCAACACCGGTGAGTTTTGAATACAATTAAAGGAGAATCCATAAATGTCGCATGAAGATTCTTTCTTATCAAGAACAAAATAAATCACCAGAAGATTTTGCTGCTCTCTGTGAGCAATCCATATTGTACTGGATGTCCTGAAAAAACATAATCTATAATTTTTTAAAGTCAAATATAAGTTTATAAAACTGTTGTAAAACGCTTACATTTCCAAACAGGCCATCACATTTCCACATGTGATGGCCTGCTTTGGATATTTCATTCATTATCTGCTGAGCCTCGCCGTATGCTGTCATTTTCAACTAATAGTTCAATGTTTTTCCCATTCATCCATGCTATACTCTGTAATCAAAGAGCACGCAACAATTAGATTTAACCAGCCAGAAGACTGTTCCTTAACTGGCCCCGGAGGAAAATACCATGAGCAAATACAGAGAAACACCATGCAAATTTTATATCTGCCGCGGCGAATGTTCAAAGGGCCGTACTGCCGAGCATAAGACTTACTGTCAGCACTGTAGCAAATATTATCCAAGAGCAAAAGTCCGCCATATTAACCAGAAGAAACGCTATAATGAACAGCAGCGCAGTCAAATCACTGCCTGAAACAACACCAGAAAGAGGATTCTATGAATTTACCATCTTCTACCATGAAATATTCAACCACGGATAATACAGTGTCACGCCCGTTTTTGAGGCCAAAAAATTTTTTGTTCTCTCTCTGCGCAACCTCGTCAATGCGAAGCTGAACATTTCTGTATCCCATTTCCGCAAGTCGCTGGCGAAGTCTCTTAACGATTTCCTGTCGTATATTCATCGCTTCATACTGTGAATAGCCTTTCAAGAAAGAAAGCATTGTATACCTCTGAAATCCCGTTTCGCTGACAGACGGTTGGATAAAGTAATCTGTTGTATCCCAATAAAATTGATCATAATATCCGGTTAAATTTCGCTTGCCATCCCTTGCCGCATTACGTGAAAGTACCTTAATGCCCGTAATCAGCCCTTCAACCTCACGATGAATGATTTCTTCCTTCTTATTGCTGTATGAATTTTCCCATTCAATTTTTCTTAATTCGTCACAAAAACTCATTGTATATCTCCTCCGTTTAGATTCATCCTTATGCGGCTCACCCGCAAAATTTATTTCTGTTGTTCTTTTGTGACTTTAATATAACACAGACTAAGGACGCACCTGTTCCCGGAAGGAGTATTTTTCTGCATTAGGAAATAAAGACATCCAGCATATCCCTGCACCATTTCAACTCCCTGGTATAGCGCTGTTTCAATGCCTCCGGATTATTTCTGTCTCTTCCCACCTCAAAGAAATGATGACCGCTGTGCACCGCCAGATCCAACTTTCCATCCCCATGCAGACAAACCGCAAATTCTCCAAAGGCCGTCTGCGTCAGTTCAAGAATCCGGGCTATTCTGTCCTGATTCAGAAAATACATCACCCACTCCTCATTATCACAGCTGAGATTAAACCGTTTATCAAAAGCTTCATACCCGGTTTTAATCGTTTTTGTCCGGAAGATTTTATCCAGTTTGCCTCTCGGCCAGAATGTAAAACCGGTAGGAAATGTCTCCCCAAGTTCACAGCACATCCACTGTCCCCGGTAAATCTCCTGCTCATTTGTCTGCCGCATATCGTTGTTCTCATCAATATAGTCATTCACATCTGTTAAAGTAATACTGCACAACTCTGCCGGATGTCCCTGATAACGAAAACAAATATTGCCGCTGCTGTTAAGATAGCTATATGTTTGCAGCGGAATATTCGATCCCTTAACATCCAGTAAATGCCCTTCCGGATGCATCTGCACATCATCAAAAAGTGCATTCATCACTCCCGGCACAATCGCATCATTTACTGCCTGATCAGCAGTCTCTTTTGATTTCTTCAAAACTGAATGAATAATACAAGCAACAATAATCAGCCCAATAATTACATATGACATATAACGCACCTCCACTTTGTAGAAAAAGAAAAATCCACTGTACCGACATTGTACAATGGATTTTTTGCAATGGCTATTCACCAATAGTTAGGAATTCTCTTCCAACAGCTGTAACAGCTGCTTTCTCTTTGTTCTGGTATCCCCTTCAATCTGAAGTTTTGAATAAATCTGTTTGACATATTGTTTGACACTTCCTTCTGAAAGGAACATTTTCTCCGCGATTTCCCGGTTCGTTTGATGCTGATTAATGAGCAGCACCATTTCATATTCTTTATCTGTCAATACAGCCAGTACCTCCGGGCGATGTGCCTCTTTCCTTAGACATTCCCGCCGCATCTCATACATTTCACCCATCTGTATCAGATACCTGACAAACAGGCTTTCCTGTTTCTGACAGCGCAGTAAAAGTTTTTTCAAATAACGATAATTCTCCACAAACGGAAGCATCAGATAATCCGTCTCCGCCTCCAGAATGGCCTGCGTCAGCATCTGCTCCGCCTCCTGCCATTTTCCCATGGCTTCATAAGCAGCCGCTGTCTGAATACGGATGTGCAGCGCCACCAGCCTATAATGCATGCCTTCGCAGACAGAAAGCTGTCCATCGCTGCGGCCAATCACCTTTGCATAATTTTCCTGTGCCAGATAAACCTGATTTTCAATCAGCAGCATCATTGGTCTTCCCGGGGCAAGCATATTGATATCCGAAAGCCTGTGTTCACCAAATATCGGAGGAATCTTCTCAGACTCACCCAGCAGCGCATAATAATAGGCACTGATGCCACTCCATATATTAAGCCAGGCAGCATTATGATGGCGCAGTAATTCGGTGCGCCGCCTCTCCAGACTACAATGCGGCTTCATTTCCTCAGCCAGAGCCAGTCGCCATGCCAGAAAATCACAGCAAAGCGCCATATTTTCCTGGCCATTTCCTTCAATCTGTGCATAAGCCCGTTCCAGCTCAATCTGTGCATCCGCAAATCTTCCCTGTACAAAAGCTGCTTCCGCCCGCATAATCTTTTCTGCCCCCTGTCCGTGACCACAGTAATCTTGTAATAATGCAGGCATACATTCATTCCATCTGGGCAAGGCTCACTTTCCAACTGTCCCGGACCGCGGTAAAACATCATCAGCACAGAAGGCGATCCAAAGGTCCAGCCGCCGTTACACATTTGACGGATCTGAATACTGATGGCCGGTCTGGACATCTGGCTGCTGGCTCTTCGATGCAGCTGACTCATAGCTCCGATATCATTATAGCAAAGGAAACTCATAATTAAATCGCATTCCCCCAACAGATTGCCACGTTCCTCATCAGCGAGCGCTGCATTTTCCTCCACCACTTCCATCAAAAGCACTTTCAATTCCATCATCTTCGGAATCAGACGCCAGTTAAACATGCTGCGCATCAGCACCAGAATCGCCAATGGATGTGCTTTCAAAATGGAAACAGGACATTCAGCCAACACATTCATAACCTCCTGCGCATTCAGTGAAGCGAGCAGAATTCCCGCATCATTTTTAACAACACGAAGAAATGCATCATAATTTTTTACTTCTTCGATAGACATCCATGGCATGCAGATACTGGCTGTGCTGCTCATACCACAGGCCAAAACGATTCAGGTAAAATGCCTGTTTTTCTTCATCCAACGCCGCAAAAACCCGATTGGCACATTCTTTCATCATATGATGAAATCTGAAAGTCACACCATCCGCCAGACATTTCACAAAAGCATTCTGCTCAGTCAGAATATTCAGCATGACTCTTACTTCCTCATCTTCTGTAACAAAAACGGCCATTTCTGCCGAAAACTCGTCCGCAATCCCCATAACAGCCAGAAATTCCCGTTGCTTTGCCGAAAGCGGTTCAATCATCGCCCTGGTAAATGCCGCATAAATATCCGAAGCCCCATCCGGCAGCACGCCTCGCTCCAAAAATATCTGCAAATTCAGATAAACTGCTGAGAACCATCCCTCACTGGAATAAAAAAGTGTTTCTGTCTGTTTCTCAGACAGTTTTATTCCACAGCGCTTCACATAAACCGCAAGCTCTTTACGATTCAGTCGCAACTGTTCTACACCAATCTGGTAAACTTTGCCGCCCAGACACAAAATATCTGCCGACGAAAGAAATTGATTTCTCCCTGCAACAATCAAATGGACATTTCCCGACAGTCGCCTGGCAAGCATACACAAAAAAGCAGATGCACGGCTATCCGTCAACAGATGAAAATCATCAATAAAAATGTAACAACTGCCCGTTTTCGACAATTCATGACACATATCCTCTATCAACAATCCTGCTCCTGCAACATCCTCCGGACAGGCATAATCCTCCAGAAAGCCAAAACCCGCCCGTTTAAAAGCCACCTGTACACTTTTCCAGAAAATAGCCAGATTGTCCGAATACACACTGATACGGATCAGACACAGTGCATCTATTTTCCCCTGTTCATCCAAAAACCAGTTGATGGCTGTTGTCTTTCCATATCCCATGGGAGCCACCACCGTTGTCAGCGCACAACAGGTAACCGGACGCAGACACGCCTTCAGCCGTTCTGATATATAAATTGTATTCAGATTCCATTTTTGTCTTGCCACTGCGCCGCCTCCCAATATATGTAAAAAATCCTCGTTATGTACTGCTCTGATTATATTCCCTGCAATATTCTCCTATATATATTTTATAATTAATATCGAAAACATGCAACAAGTCTCAATATATATATTTTATAATTAATATCGAAAACATGCAACAAGTCTCAAAGGAAGAATGCCACCTTTACAGTTTCTATCCGTAACAGTAGGAATTTTTTCTCCAAGAGAATAAAATGACCGCCCATCATATATTTTAAACGTAATGTTAAAACCTTCTTTTTCAGCTTTTGCTCTAAAATCTCTCAAAAACCGCTCCCCAAGAGATGTTACTGTTATAACATGATACGCTGTGAAAAAACCTTTTATTTTATCCTCATACAATTTTCCCACACAAATTCCATTATCATAATCACTATCACTATGTGGCGGTGTACGCAACTCACAAGGAAGATATCCAACGCCACTGGAATTCCCCCTTTGGGCACAATCCTGTACGTTACTATAAAATTGACCAAAAAACACATTTCTTAATGCCTCATCATAATAATCTACTTTCTGAGTTTTTGGTTTCTGATTCTGTGCTGCAAGTTTTCTCATCTCATCTGCTTTTGTCATAATTTTTCTCCTTTTTCTAAACACGTATCTGTGATTGCTTTGTTCTTTGTTGTCTCTAATATATCATATGTCATCAGCGGAGGTATTCCCGGAACGTCAAAAAAACCGCCCAGTCAGCACTTCGCTGACCGGACGGCCTGTCTTATATCACTTCAAATTCAGTTTTACAGCACCTTCGACAGAAATTCCTTCAGTCTCACGTCCTCGATGTGCGAAGAATTCCTTCGGTTCTGCTTCTTCCTTGATAACACCTTCATCGATGAAGACGACTCTGGAAGCCACTTCTCTGGCAAATCCCATCTCATGGGTGACAACCACCATGGTCATGCCTTCCTCTGCCAGCTGTTTCATCAGCTCCAGAACTTCTCCGACCATTTCAGGGTCCAGGGCAGATGTCGGTTCGTCGAAAAGAATCACATCCGGATTCATAGCCAGGGCACGGACAATGGCGATTCGCTGTTTCTGACCACCGGACAGTGTTGAAGGATAGACATTCGCCTTATCTTCCAGCCCGATACGTTTCAGCAGATTCATGGCCTGTTCTCTGGCTTCTTTCTTAATCTGCTCCTTGGTGGTTGTCACAGGAATCTGTTCTTTCTTGCCAAATGCCGCCAGACGATTATGACGTTTGGCTTTCTTCAGTTCCTGACAACGGGTATAAACAGGTGCCAGCATAATATTCTCAAGAACGGTTTTGTTGTTGAAAAGATTGAAGTGCTGGAATACCATGCCCATCTTTCTTCGGTGAATATTGATATCAACTTTCATATCCGCGATATCAACACCATTAAAAATAATCTGTCCTGATGTCGGGTCTTCCATACAGTTCAGGCAGCGGAGAAATGTACTCTTACCGGAACCTGATGGTCCGATGATCGCCACAATATCGCCCTTATTGATGGTCATGTTGATGCCCTTTAAAACTTCGACATCGCCAAAGCTTTTCTTAAGATTAATTACGTCTATCACTCTTCTTCAGGCTCCTTTCCATCAATTTGATTAATAATGAAATAATCAGCACAAGAACGATATAAATCAATGCCATGACAAGATATGGAACCATAAATTCATAGCTGTTGCTGCCGATATAGTTAAATGCTACATAAAGGTCGGCCGCACCGACAAAACTGACAACAGATGTCTCCTTGATCAGGGAAATGAATTCATTGCCCAGTGTCGGGAGAATATTTTTGACTGCCTGTGGGATAACAATTTTGATCATACTCGTACCAAAACTTAAACCCACTGCACGTCCGGCTTCCATCTGTCCCGGGTCTACAGACTGAATACCACTTCGCATAATCTCAGATATGTAGGCGCCGCTGTTCAGACCAAAGACCATCATCGCCACCTGAACACCTGTAATCTTCAAACCGATAATCGGTAAAAGAACATAGTAGAAGACAAGGAGCTGAACAACCATAGGCGTACCGCGGAATAATGCAACATAAAAGCTGCAGATCGCATTCAGCACCTTCGGCAATGTTTTATATTTTGGGAGTACACGGACAGTGGCAATGATCGTACCGATAATAATACCGATGATCAGACCAGCAATGGCAATCATCAGGGTGTTCTGCAGACCCTGAAGCACCTTGTTGTAGCCATTCTGCTCCCAGAATATCTCTATAAACTTGTTAACTTTCTGATCAAAATTTCCCATAATGACTCTTCTTTATCCTTTCAGGCTCGTACAGCATAACAGATGGGTTGTAGGCCCATCTGTTATAAATATTACTGCATTGCGTTGATAGATGCTGTAATTGCTGCAGCAGGAGCAGCATCAATGATGACATACTTGATGTTGCCGTTTAACATATCCTGAACAGCCAAGGAACCGCTCTTATAAGTTACACATTCAGCAGGAAGCCCCGGGAAGCCCCAATCCTCGCTGCCTTCTACATAATACTGGCCTGTTGTACCGGCCTGAACACCGATCTTGTCAGAGCTGCTTAATTCACCGAGTTTAGCTGCAACTTCATCAGCTGTCTTGCATTCGTCAAATGTTGTATCTGCACTTGGCACAATCAGTCTCTGAGATGCCTGATAATAAGAATCTGTAAATGTGACATATTCCTGTCTTTCTTCGTTGATTGTCAGACCTGCCATAGCGATATCACATTTCTGCTGGCTGACAGATAAGCATACAGCATCGAAATCCATGTTCTGAATAACAAGTTCTTTGCCGAGTTCATCTGCAAGAAGTTTAGCGATTTCCATATCAATACCATAGTACTGGTCACCCTTTGTGTATTCAAAAGGCTCGAAAGCTGCATTTGTAGCTACAACCAACTGGTCTTTGGAACTGTCAAGCTCTGCTGATTCAACAGCTTCAGGTTCATCATCACCGAAATATTTTGCACAAATGGCATCCAGTGTACCGTCATCTTTGATCTTCTGGATAAATGTGTTGGTCTGTTCAAGCAGTTCAGGCTGTGTTTTATCCACACCAAATGCATATTCTTCACTTGTCAAGTCCACATCGATAACCTTTGCTGTGTTGGCACTGCCTGCTGCAGTTTCTCCTGATGCACCTGTTGTTTCACTCTTGCTGCTGGAACTGCCGCATGCTGCCAGTGAAAGGGTACATGCTGCAACCAGAAGAGCACTTAATACTTTTCTCATTTTCATTTTACTTATCCTCCTTAAAATTTTCGTTGCTTCTCGGTGTATGTTTATTCATTAGGAATGCATACTGACCTCTTACATATTTTATCATGTTTTCCGCAAAAAACTAGTCTAAATTCTGATTTTCCAGTACATGGGAAGGTGAATGGTTATATTCTTCCAGATATTCCTTGACATATTCCACATCTGTACGGCAATCCGCATAGATCGTGCCGTATTTCTGTCGCGTCTCATTGCCCTTGCCGGTAATCAGAAGAACGGTAGGCCGCTTGCACTCCATAATGGCTTTGTGGATAGCCACACCTCTGTCTTCGATAATCTCATACGGACAATTCTTCTGAGCCACATACTGGGCAATGTCCTCTGAAATCTGCTGTACAGGCTCCTTGCCGGGATCCTCAGCCACAAGATAAACCTTCTTGGAATATTCTCCGGCAATGAGACCAAGGTCCTTACGACGGATATAGGCCTTATAGCCCGGGCATCCGAAAATAGCCACGATATCATGATCCGGATATTCTTCTCTTGTGGAACCGAATAACTTCTCAAAGCTCAGTTTATTGTGGGCATAGTCCACAACCGCTGTCACGCGCTTGTCGGCACTTGTATACAGTTCCATACGGCCACTGGATCTTGCCCTGTGAAGACCGGACTTGATGTATTCAAGAGGAATGTTCAGCAGTGTCGCTGCAGCCACAACGGCAACGGCATTCTCCACATTGAATAAGCCCGGCATGGTCAGTGAAAATGTCTCATCAAACTTATCGCATTTCACAGAGAAAATGATTTCTCCATCTTCTTTGTGAATATTGTAGCCATAAAAATCCGCAGACGGATCCTTCAGACTGAATGTCTTGAAGCTGCCGGCATCCTCTGCAGCCTTTAAGGCACGCTCCACAAAATCCGCATCCAGATTGACAACTGCCTGTTTAGCCAGCGCAAACATCTTCATCTTAGATGAAATATAATCATTCAAAATCCTTAATGCTCGATCGGACTGATATGGTCCTCTGAAAATATTCAGATAAACCGCCACATCAAACTGCATATTATTCACACGGTCATACTTTAACGCCTGACTGGAAAACTTCCATCTCCAGATAAGTAAATACCGCTGTCTACCGCATGGCGCATATGCTC
>ENA-OPZZ01001532-OPZZ01001532.1-human-gut-metagenome-genome-assembly--contig:-NODE-1532-length-13838-cov-2.712275_pt1 | contig 13838 bp, 16 predicted proteins | sample MGYA00242487_ERZ504511 | MGnify/ENA primary metagenome ERZ504511 (study PRJEB26092, sample SAMD00036241) | human gut metagenome | host: Homo sapiens | study: EMG produced TPA metagenomics assembly of... | reverse complement strand
ATCATGTCGGCCAAAGATTTCAGAGGACGCTTGTTAGAACCGGTGATCGCACGACCGCGACGACCGTTATCCAGCAGGGCGTCTACCGCTTCCTGCAGCATACGTTTTTCGTTACGTACGATGATGTCCGGCGCAGCCAGATCCAGCAGACGTTTCAGACGGTTGTTACGGTTAATGACGCGACGATACAGATCGTTCAGGTCAGAAGTCGCGAAACGACCACCATCCAGCGGAACCAGCGGACGCAGATCTGGCGGCAGTACCGGCAGAACGGTCAGGATCATCCACTCTGGTTTGTTACCAGACTGAACGAACGCTTCCAGCAGTTTGATACGCTTGGTCAGCTTTTTACGCTTGGTTTCGGAGTTGGTTTCGTTCAGCTCTTCACGCAGCTGTTCGCACTCTTGCTCCAGATCCATGCTCTTCAGCAGAGCCTGGATTGCTTCCGCCCCCATCTTCGCGTCGAATTCGTCACCGAACTCTTCCAGCGCGTCCAGATACTGCTCTTCAGTCAGGATCTGCTGACGTTCCAGGTTGGTCATACCGCCTTCGATAACCACATAGGATTCAAAGTACAGTACGCGTTCGATATCGCGCAGCGGCATATCGAGCAGCAGACCGATACGGGACGGCAGCGATTTCAGGAACCAGATGTGCGCAGTCGGGGAAGCCAGTTCGATGTGGCCCATACGCTCACGGCGTACTTTAGTCTGGGTCACTTCAACGCCGCACTTCTCACAGATGACGCCACGGTGTTTCAGGCGCTTGTACTTACCGCACAGGCACTCGTAATCTTTTACCGGCCCAAAGATACGGGCGCAGAAAAGGTCGTCACGTTCTGGTTTGAACGTACGGTAGTTGATGGTTTCCGGCTTTTTAACTTCACCGAAAGACCATGAACGGATCATGTCTGGCGAAGCCAGAGCAATTTTGATCGCATCAAACTCTTCGGTTTTAGTCTGCGCTTTCAGAAACTTTAATAAATCTTTCACGGATTTGCTCCCGTCGGAGTTAGCACAATCCGCTGCCGGGTTTTAACCCGACAGCAGTGACCTGTTTGAGCGAGAATTACTCGTCTTCCAGTTCGATGTTGATACCCAGCGAACGAATCTCTTTCAACAATACGTTGAAGGATTCTGGCATGCCCGGCTCCATCTGATGGTTGCCGTCCACGATGTTTTATACATCTGGTACGACCGTTCACGTCATCAGACTTAACGGTGAGCATTTCCTGCAGGTGTATGCTGCGCCGTATGCTTCCAGCGCCCACACTTCCATCTCCCCGAAACGCTGACCACCGAACTGTGCCTTACCACCCAGCGGCTGCTGAGTAACCAGGCTGTAAGAACCGGTGGAACGCGCGTGCATCTTGTCGTCGACCAGGTGGTTCAGTTTCAGCATGTACATGTAACCAACGGTTACCGGACGCTCGAACTGTTCACCAGTGCGACCATCGTACAGGCGGATCTGACCGGAAGTCGGCAGGTCGCCAAGTTTCAGCAGCTCTTTAATTTCTGCTTCTTTCGCACCGTCGAACACCGGCGTTGCGATTGGCATACCTTTGCGCAGGTTTTCAGCCAGACGCATAACTTCTTCATCGCTGAAGGTACTCAGGTCAACTTTCTGACGAACGTCAGCGCCCAGATCGTACGCACGCTGGATGAATTCGCGCAGTTTCGCGACTTCTTGCTGCTGTTTCAGCATGGCGTTGATCTTGTCGCCGATACCTTTCGCAGCCATACCCAGGTGGGTTTCGAGGATCTGACCGATGTTCATACGAGACGGTACGCCCAGCGGGTTCAGTACGATGTCTACCGGCGTACCGTTTTCATCGTAAGGCATATCTTCGATCGGGTTGATCTTAGAAATTACACCCTTGTTACCGTGACGACCTGCCATCTTGTCACCAGGCTGGATACGGCGTTTAACCGCCAGATATACCTTAACAATCTTCAGCACGCCCGGTGCCAGATCGTCGCCCTGGGTGATTTTGCGGCGTTTCGCTTCGAGTTTCTTCTCGAACTCGTGTTTCAGTTCGTCATACTGCTCAGCCAGCTGTTCCAGCTGATTTTGTTTCTCTTCGTCTGTCAGGCCCAGCTCCAGCCAGCGATCGCGCGGCAGTTTGTCGAGCTTCTCAGCTTCAACGCCACCGGCTACCAGCACAGCACGGATACGGCTGAACAGACCCGCTTCGAGGATCTGCAGTTCTTCAGACAGGTCTTTCTTCGCCTGTTTGAGCTGCATTTCTTCGATTTCCAGCGCACGTTTGTCTTTTTCTACGCCATCGCGAGTAAAGACCTGAACGTCGATAACCGTACCGGATACACCGTTTGGTACGCGCAGAGAAGAGTCTTTAACGTCAGAGGCTTTCTCACCGAAGATCGCACGCAGCAGTTTTTCTTCTGGGGTCAGCTGAGTTTCACCTTTCGGCGTTACCTTACCAACCAGAATGTCGCCACCGGTCACTTCCGCACCAATGTAAACGATACCGGATTCATCCAGTTTGGAGAGCGCAGCTTCACCCACGTTCGGGATGTCAGCGGTGATCTCTTCCGGCCCCAGCTTGGTGTCACGGGACACACACGCCAGTTCCTGAATGTGGATGGTGGTGAAACGGTCTTCCTGAACAACACGCTCGGATACGAGGATGGAGTCTTCGAAGTTGTAACCATTCCACGGCATGAACGCTACGCGCATGTTCTGACCAAGCGCCAGTTCACCGAGGTCGGTGGACGGACCGTCTGCCAGCACGTCGCCACGTTCAACCGGTTCACCCAGAGACACACACGGCATCTGGTTGATACAGGTGTTCTGGTTAGAACGGGTGTATTTGGTCAGGTTGTAGATGTCGATACCTGCTTCACCCGGATACATCTCGTCTTCGTTAACTTTGATAACGATACGGGAAGCATCCACGTACTGAACGACACCACCACGTTTAGCTACCGCAGTTACACCGGAGTCAACGGCAACAGCACGTTCCATACCAGTACCAACCAGCGGCTTATCAGCGCGCAGAGTCGGAACGGCCTGACGTTGCATGTTCGCACCCATCAATGCACGGTTGGCGTCATCGTGTTCCAGGAACGGGATCAGGGACGCACCGACGGATACCACCTGCTGGGTGGATACGTCCATGTAGTCAACCTGGTCGCGGCTGAACAAGCTGGATTCGCCTTTGCTACGGCAAGTTACCAGGTCTTCTACGAAGTGGCCTTCTTCATCCAGGTTGGAGTTCGCCTGGCGATAACGTAGTTGCCTTCTTCGATAGCAGACAGGTAGTGAATTTCGTCAGTTACAACACCGTCGGTCACTTTACGATACGGAGTCTCAAGGAAGCCGTATTCGTTAGTCTGTGCGTACACGGACAGAGAGTTGATCAGACCGATGTTCGGACCTTCAGGGGTTTCGATTGGACATACGCGACCGTAGTGAGTCGGGTGTACGTCTCGAACTTCGAAGCCTGCACGTTCACGGGTCAGACCGCCTGGGCCGAGTGCGGAGATACGACGTTTGTGCGTAATCTCAGACAGCGGGTTGTTCTGGTCCATAAACTGAGACAGCTGGCTGGAACCGAAGAACTCTTTCACTGCTGCGGAAATCGGCTTGGCGTTGATCATATCCTGAGGCATCAGGGTATCCAGATCGCCCAGAGACAGACGCTCTTTCACCGCACGCTCTACACGTACCAGGCCAACGCGGAACTGGTTTTCCGCCATTTCGCCAACGGAACGGATACGACGGTTGCCGAGGTGGTCGATATCATCGACTTCGCCTTACCGTTACGGATATCGATGAGCTTTTTCATAACATCAATGATGTCGTCTTTGCTCAGGATACCGGAACCTTCGATTTCTTCGCGCAGCAGAGAACGGTTGAACTTCATACGACCAACCGCAGACAAGTCATAACGGTCTTCGGAGAAGAACAGGTTCTCGAACAGGCTTTCAGCTGCTTCACGAGTCGCGGCTCGCCAGGGCGCATCATGCGGTAGATTTCTACCAGTGCGCTCAGACGGTCGTTAGTTGGGTCGACACGTAAGGTTTCAGAGATACTATGGGCCGTGATCCAGATCGTTGGTGAACAGCGTTTCGATACGCTTGTGACCAGACTGGCTCAGCTTAGCCAGCAGATCCAGGCTCAGCTCCATGTTCGCTGCGCAGATCAGCTCGCCGGTAGACTCATCAATATAGTCTTAGCAACCACTTTACCTGCGATGTACTCAACCTGGGACTTCGATCAGTTTGACGTCGTCTTTTCCAGCTGGCGAATGTGGCGCGCAGTGATACGGCGGCCTTTTCTACGTACACTTTACCGTTAGCTTCGATGTCAAAAGATGCGGTTTCACCACGCAGGCGTTCCGGCACCAGTTCCATCTGCAGCTTGTTATCACGGATTTCAAAGATAACTTTTCAAAGAACAGGTCGAGGATCTGCTCTGTGGTGTAGTTCAGGGCGCGCAGAATGATGGTCGCAGGCAGTTTACGGCGACGGTCGATACGTACGAACAGGTTGTCCTTCGGATCGAATTCGAAGTCCAGCCAGGAACCACGGTAAGGGATGATACGCGCGTTATACAGCACTTTACCCGAAGAGTGGGTTTTACCTTTGTCGGAGTCAAAGAAGACGCCCGGACTACGGTGCAGCTGGGAAACGATAACACGCTCAGTACCGTTGATAACAAAGGTACCGTTGTCTGTCATGAGCGGAATTTCGCCCATGTAGACTTCTTGTTCTTTAATGTCTTTTACGGTGCCTTCCGGCGCTTCGCGCTCATAGATCACCAGACGCAGTTTAACGCGCAGCGGTGCGGAATAGGTCACGCCACGGATTTGACATTCCTGGACGTCAAACACCGGTTCGCCAAGGCGGTAGCTGACGTATTGCAGCTCGGAATTACCGCTGTAGCTCTGAATCGGGAATACGGAACGGAAAGCAGCTTCCAGACCATACTGCCCTTCAGGATCTTGCTCGATAAATTTCTGAAACGAGTCAAGCTGGATAGAAAGGAGATAAGGTACATCCAGAACTTGTGGACGTTTACCAAAATCCTTACGAATACGTTTTTTCTCGGTATAGGAGTAAACCATAGGGTTCCTCAGCTCGCTGACAAGTCGACCCATCTGTCCATTGAGCGGACAGTTTGTGCAACACTATTTTGTTGACCGGAAAATGGAACACTTTCCGCAATGCCTGTTGCTATCACGCTTAAACCATTTCATTGCGATTTACACAGAACGGACGTCCTGTCGCAGTATATTAAGTCGTCGATAGAAACAAGCATTGAAAGGCACAGCAGTAGTCAAACAGTGTGAAACGCTACTGGCGCCTTACAGCGCAAAAAGGCTGGTGACTAAAAAGTCACCAGCCATCAGCCTGATTTCTCAGGCTGCAACCGGAAGGGTTGGCTTATTTAACTTCAACTTCAGCGCCAGCTTCTTCCAGAGCTTTTTTCAGTGCTTCTGCGTCGTCTTTGCTCACGCCTTCTTTCAGAGCAGCCGGTGCAGATTCTACCAGGTCTTTAGCTTCTTTCAGACCCAGGCCAGTTGCGCCACGTACTGCTTTGATAACAGCAACTTTGTTAGCGCCAGCAGCTTTCAGAATTACGTCGAATTCAGTTTTTTTCTTCAGCAGCTTCAACCGGGCCAGCAGCTACAGCTACAGCAGCAGCAGCGGAAACACCGAATTTTTCTTCCATTGCAGAGATCAGTTCTACAACGTCCATTACAGACATAGCTGCAACTGCTTCAATGATTTGATCTTTAGTGATAGACATTTAAATTGTTCCTGAATATCAGAATAAGTTTATACGTAAGCGAATGCGTTAAAAAGATAACTGCGATTAAGCAGCTTCTTTCGCATCGCGTACAGCAGCCAGAGTACGAACCAGTTTGCCAGCCGAAGCTTCTTTCATGGTTGCCATCAGGCGTGCAATTGCTTCTTCGTAGGTCGGCAGAGTTGCCAGGCGGTCGATCTGAGACGCCGGGATCAGCTCACCTTCAAAGGCAGCGGCTTTGACCTCAAATTTTGCATTCGCTTTCGCGAACTCTTTGAACAGACGAGCAGCAGCGCCCGGGTGTTCCATAGAGTATGCAATCAGGGTCGGACCAACAAACGCGTCTTTCAGGCACTCGAACGGAGTACCTTCAACAGCACGGCGCAGCAGGGTGTTACGAACAACACGCATGTATACGCCAGCTTCGCGACCTGCTTTACGCAGTTCAGTCATTTTATCTACAGTTACGCCACGGGAATCCGCAACTACTGCAGACAGCGCGCCTTTGGCTACTTCGCTGACTTCAGCAACAATCGCTTGTTTGTCTTGAAGATTTAAAGCCATTAGCTTTGCTCCTGGATGTTTGCCAGAGAAAATCTCTGGAACTCACTTCACTCCTCCAAACGGAGAGAGCGTCTTAATTACGGTGAGCAGAAACAAGCCAGAATATAAAAGAATAATCTTAGCGTTCTGTCACCGTCTACGCAGGGGATTAAGTTTCTTGCGAAACTCCTGCGGTCTTCGACGGAGGCCTGGATAGGCCAGGCTCCAACGAACAAATCTTTTCTATCCGTCGCTATTCAACTTGTGGCGGCGTTGGCTTCCTTCATTCGCACCAGTCACATAGTTAGCTATGCTCCTGGCGACTCACTCAGTTGCCGCCTTGCCACAACCCGAATATCTCGGATATACGTCTGCATTAAGCATTATACGTGGGGGTAAGATTGTAGACAAAATCACCGCCCACGTAAAGGCATTAGTTTACAGAAGCGCTCAGGCCAGCCTGGTCAACTGCAACACCTGCACCCATGGTGGTGGAGATGCTAACTTTCTTGATGTACACGCCTTTCGCCTGAGTCGGTTTTGCTTTTTTCAGCGCAACCAGCAGAGCTTCCAGGTTTTCTTTCAGTTTGTCAGCGTCAAAGTCCACTTTACCGATGGTGGTGTGGATGATGCCGTTTTTGTCGTTACGGTAACGAACCTGGCCAGCTTTAGCGTTTTTAACCGCTTCAGCAACGTTCGGTGTTACAGTACCCACTTTCGGGTTTGGCATCAGGCCGCGCGGACCCAGAACCTGGCCCAGCTGGCCAACAACGCGCATTGCATCCGGAGAAGCAATAACAACGTCAAAGTTCATTTCGCCTTTCTTGATCTGGTCAGCCAGATCTTCCATACCTACCAGTTCTGCGCCTGCAGCTTTAGCAGCTTCAGCGTTTGCACCTTGGGTAAATACGGCTACGCGAACGGAACGGCCAGTACCGTGCGGCAGTACAGTTGCACCACGTACGTTCTGGTCAGATTTACGAGCGTCGATGCCGAGGTTAACAGCTACGTCCACGCTTTCTACGAATTTAGCAGTCGCCAGCTCTTTCAGCAGTGCGATAGCTTCGTTGATGTCGTACTGTTTGGTTGCATCAACTTTCTCGCGGATAACACGCATGCGCTTGGTCAGTTTAGCCATTTCTTAGTCCTCCACTACCAGGCCCATGGAACGTGCAGTACCTTCGATGGAGCGAGTCATCGCTTCAATGTCGGCACCAGTCATGTCGGCAGCTTTGGTCTGCGCGATTTCCTGCAGCTGAGCGCGGGAAATTTTACCCACTTTGTCTTTGTTCGGCTTACCGGAACCAGACTTGATACCAGCCGCTTTTTTCAGCAGAACTGCTGCCGGCGGAGTCTTGGTAACGAAAGTGAAAGAACGGTCAGCGTAAACGGTGATTACTACCGGAATCGGCAGACCTTTTTCGATGGAATCAGTTTTTGCGTTGAACGCTTTGCAGAATTCCATGATGTTTACGCCCTGCTGACCCAGAGCCGGACCTACTGGCGGACTCGGGTTAGCCATACCAGCTGCAACCTGCAGCTTGACATAGGCTTGTACTTTCTTAGCCATTATAAATTCCTCAAGTTGGGTAATAACGCCTCTGAGAGGCTCCCCGTGATATAAAAAATCGTTTTACGGGCAAGGCCCATAAAAACAAAAGGCGCGAAATTGTATTCCAATCTCACGCCTTGTGCAACGATTAAATCGCCGCTTTTTTGATCGCTGGGTTAGGCTTTTTCAACCTGGCTGAAGTCCAGCTCTACCGGGGTCGCACGACCGAAGATAGAAACAGACACTTTCAGACGAGATTTCTCGTAATCCACTTCTTCAACAACACCGTTGAAGTCAGCGAACGGACCATCATTAACACGGACCATTTCACCCGGTTCAAACAGCGTTTTCGGACGCGGCTTATCACCAACCTGCTGCAGGCGGTTCATAATCGCATCGACTTCTTTATCGCTGATTGGCGCAGGACGATCGGAAGTACCGCCGATGAAGCCCATCACACGCGGTACGCTGCGCACCAGGTGCCAGCTCGCGTCGTTCATCACCATCTGAACGAGGACGTAGCCAGGGAAGAATTTACGTTCGCTTTTGCGACGCTGACCGCCACGGATTTCAACCACTTCTTCGGTTGGTACCATGACTTCACCAAACAAATCTTCCATGTTGTGTAATTTGATATGCTCACGCAGCGACGTTGCTACGCGGCCTTCAAAACCGGAAAACGCCTGAACGACGTACCAGCGCTTTTTAGGAGCTTCAGACATCTCAGAACCTCAGGCCAGTGATAAAGGATACCAGGCGAACCAGAATACCATCCAGTCCCCACAGGATCAGTGACATTACTGCGGTAACCGCAGCCACAATCAGCGTGGTGTGCAATGTTTCCTGGCGAGTCGGCCAAATGACCTTACGGACTTCGGTACGCGCTTCACGGGCAAAAGCAACGGTAGCTTTACCTTTTGTCGTTAACAGCGCGACACCACCCGCTGCAGCAATCAGAATTACTACGGCCAGCGCACGCAGCGGCAGCATAATGTCGCGATAAAGGTAGTTGCCGACAATCGCCACCAGGAGCAATGCCACCACAACGACCCACTTCATCGCTTCCAGGCCGCGCCCGCTTCCTTGAGCTTCGGTATTCGCACTCATAAACCAACCTGTCAGAAGTTTTCTACAAACATTTTCACCCCGCGATCGCGAGGCAAACCAAATCGAAACGCGTATTAGCTTTTCGGATTATACGCCCTCAACAGAGCCTGTCTCAGCAATGATTATGACAAAGAAAATCACTGATGAGCCAGGTTCTGGTACGAAAGCGTGCAAAAAGGGCATCAAATGATGCCCTTTTAGTGCGCATTGCGTCAAATGTTATCGGCAATTAGCTCAGAACTTTTGCTACAACGCCCGCGCCAACGGTACGGCCGCCTTCACGGATTGCGAAACGCAGACCGTCGTCCATCGCGATCGGGTGGATCAGGGTAACAACCATTTTGATGTTGTCGCCCGGCATTACCATCTCTACGCCTTCCGGCAGTTCGATGGTACCAGTCACGTCAGTAGTACGGAAGTAGAACTGCGGACGGTAGCCTTTGAAGAACGGAGTATGACGGCCGCCTTCATCTTTGGACAGAATGTACACTTCAGATTCGAACTTGGTGTGCGGCTTGATGGTGCCCGGCTTAGCCAGTACCTGACCACGTTCGATTTCTTCACGTTTGATACCACGCAGCAGAACACCTACGTTCTCACCAGCACGGCCTTCGTCCAGCAGTTTGCGGAACATTTCAACGCCAGTACAGGTAGACTTCTGAGTCTCTTTGATACCAACGATTTCAACTTCTTCACCAACTTTGATGATACCGCGTTCTACACGACCGGTAACAACGGTACCACGACCGGAGATGGAGAATACGTCTTCGATCGGCAGCAGGAACGGCTTGTCAATCGCACGCTCTGGTTCCGGAATATAAGAATCCAGGAAGCCAGCCAGTTCCAGGATTTTCGCTTCCCACTCTGCGTCGCCTTCCAGCGCTTTCAGAGCAGAACCACGAACGATCGGAGTGTCGTCGCCCGGGAAGTCGTACTGAGACAGAAGTTCACGAACTTCCATTTCAACCAGTTCCAGCAGCTCTTCGTCATCAACCATGTCGCATTTGTTCAGGAACACGATGATGTACGGAACGCCTACCTGACGACCCAGCAGGATGTGCTCACGAGTCTGCGGCATCGGGCCGTCAGTCGCAGCAACTACCAGGATCGCGCCGTCCATCTGAGCAGCACCGGTGATCATGTTTTTAAACATAGTCGGCGTGCCCCGGGCAGTCTACGTGTGCGTAGTGACGGGTCGGGGTGTCGTATTCAACGTGAGAAAGTGTTGATGGTGATACCACGAGCTTTTTTCTTCCGGCGCGTTATCGATCTGGTCGAATGCACGAGCAGCACCGCCGTAGGTTTTAGCCAGTACGGTGGTGATTGCAGCGGTCAGAGTAGTTTTACCGTGGTCAACGTGGCCGATAGTACCAACGTTAACGTGCGGTTTTGTACGTTCAAATTTTTCTTTAGACACGGCTATATTCCTTACTATAGTGCTCTCCCCTTCAGGAGAGAGCACGGGACTTTGGTATTAACCCTTAGGCTTATTTACCACGGGCTTCAATTACGGCCTGAGCAACGTTACTCGGCGCTTCATCATACTTCAGGAATTCCATAGTGTATGATGCACGACCTTTGGTCAGAGAACGCAGCTGAGTTGCGTATCCGAACATTTCAGACAGCGGTACTTCAGCGTGGATCTTAACGCCAGTAACTTCAGATTCCTGACCTTTGAGCATACCACGACGACGGCTCAAGTCACCGATAACGTCACCGGTGTTCTCTTCCGGAGTTTCTACTTCAACCTTCATGATCGGCTCAAGCAGAACTGGTTTCGCTTTCTTAAAGCCTTCTTTAAAGGCGATAGAAGCAGCCAGTTTAAACGCCAGTTCAGAGGAGTCAACGTCATGGTAAGAACCGAAGTGCAGACGAATACCCATGTCTACTACCGGGTAGCCTGCCAGCGGACCTGCTTTCAGCTGTTCCTGGATACCTTTATCAACGGCCGGGATGTATTCGCCAGGGATTACACCACCTTTAATGTCGTTGATGAACTCGTAGCCTTTCGGGTTTGAACCCGGCTCCAGCGGGTACATGTCGATAACAACATGACCATACTGACCACGACCACCAGACTGTTTCGCGTGTTTACCTTCAACATCGGTAACTTTCTGGCGGATAGTTTCACGGTAAGCAACCTGCGGTTTACCTACGTTCGCTTCAACGTTGAATTCACGCTTCATACGGTCAACGATGATGTCGAGGTGCAGTTCGCCCATACCCGCGATGATGGTCTGGTTAGATTCTTCGTCAGTCCATACACGGAAAGACGGGTCTTCTTTAGCCAGACGGCCCAGAGCCAGACCCAATTTTTTCCTGGTCAGCTTTGGTTTTCGGTTCAACTGCGATGGAGATTACCGGCTCAGGGAATTCCATACGTTCCAGAATGATCGGCGCATCCGGGTCACACAGGGTGTCACCAGTGGTTACGTCTTTCAGACCGATAGCAGCAGCGATGTCGCCCGCGCGAACTTCTTTGATCTCTTCACGTTTGTTAGCGTGCATCTGAACGATACGACCGAAACGCTCACGTGCAGCTTTCACGGAGTTCAGTACGGTATCACCAGAGTTAACCACACCGGAGTAAACACGGAAGAAGGTCAGGTTACCAACAACGGGTCGGTAGCGATTTTGAACGCCAGTGCAGAGAACGGCTCGTCATCACTTGCGTGACGTTCAGCCGGAGTGTCTTTACCGTCGTCCAGGATACCGTTGATCGCAGGTACGTCAACCGGGGATGGCAGGTAATCAATTACCGCATCCAGCATCGCCTGAACACCTTTGTTCTTGAACGCAGAACCACAGGTTACCAGGATGATTTCGTTGTTCAGAACGCGCTGACGCAGAGCACCTTTGATTTCTGCTTCAGTCAGTTCTTCACCACCCAGGTATTTTTCCATCAGCTCTTCAGAAGCTTCAGCTGCGGATTCGATCAGGTTCTGGTGCCATTCGTTAGCCAGTTCAACCATGTCTGCCGGGATATCTTCGTATTCGAAGGTTACGCCCTGGTCAGCGTCGTTCCAGTTGATAGCTTTCATTTTCACCAGGTCAACAACACCGGTGAAATGTTCTTCAGCACCAATCGCCAGCTGCAGCGGAACCGGGTTCGCGCCCAGACGGGTTTTGATCTGGTTAACAACTTTCAGGAAGTTCGCACCCATGCGGTCCATTTTGTTAACGAACGCAATGCGCGGAACTTTATATTTGTTTGCCTGACGCCATACGGTTTCAGACTGCGGCTGAACACCACCAACTGCGCAGTAAACCATTACCGCACCATCGAGAACACGCATGGAACGTTCTACTTCGATTGTGAAGTCAACGTGCCCCGGGGTGTCGATGATGTTGATGCGATGCGGCTCATACTGCTTAGCCATACCAGACCAGAATGCAGTAGTCGCAGCGGAAGTGATGGTAATACCACGTTCCTGCTCCTGCTCCATCCAGTCCATGGTTGCAGCGCCGTCATGAACTTCACCGATTTTATGGTTTACACCGGTGTAGAACAGAATACGTTCGGTAGTAGTGGTTTTACCGGCGTCGATGTGCGCACTGATACCGATGTTACGGTAGCGTGCGATGGGTGTTGTACGAGCCATTTGTTTCCTCGTTTATCTTTTAGGCGTTCAATTTAAGTAGCCCAAAGCGGGCTGCTTACTGGAAGCGCCCGCCTGGTGACTAAAACTCCGAAGGGATTACCAACGGTAGTGTGCGAACGCCTTGTTGGCTTCGGCCATACGGTGAACGTCTTCACGTTTCTTAACTGCAGTACCTTTGTTTTCTGCAGCATCAGAAAGTTCGTTCGCCAGGCGCAGAGCCATGGATTTATCACCGCGTTTACGAGCAGCTTCAACGATCCAACGCATTGCCAGAGCATTACGACGAACCGGACGGACTTCAACTGGTACCTGATAAGTAGAACCACCAACGCGGCGAGACTTAACTTCTACAGTCGGGCGCACGTTTTCGAGAGCTACTTCGAATGCTTCCAGTTCAGATTTACCAGAGCGCTGAGCCAGGGTCTCCAGCGCGCTGTATACGATAGATTCAGCAGTAGATTTTTTACCATCTACCATCAGGATATTTACAAATTTAGCCAGCAGTTCTGATCCGAACTTCGGATCCGGCAGAATTTTACGCTGACCAATGACGCGACGACGTGGCATGGAAATACTCCGTTGTTAATTCAGGATTGTCCAAAACTCTACGAGTTTAGTTTGACATTTAAGTTAAAACGTTTGGCCTTACTTAACGGAGAACCATTAAGCCTTAGGACGCTTCACGCCATACTTGGAACGAGCCTGCTTACGGTCTTTAACGCCGGAGCAGTCAAGCGCACCACGTACGGTGTGGTAACGAACACCCGGGAGGTCTTTAACACGACCGCCACGGATCAGGATCACGGAGTGCTCCTGCAGGTTGTGACCTTCACCACCGATGTAGGAAGTCACTTCGAAACCGTTAGTCAGACGAACACGGCATACTTTACGCAGCGCGGAGTTCGGTTTTTTAGGAGTGGTAGTATATACACGAGTACATACGCCACGTTTTTGCGGGCATGCTTCCAGCGCAGGCACGTTGCTTTTCGCAACTTTGCGAGCACGTGGTTTGCGTACCAGCTGGTTAACTGTTGCCATTAAATAGCTCCTGGTTTTAGCTTTTGCTTCGTAAACACGTAATAAAACGTCCTCACACAATATGAGGACGCCGAATTTTAGGGCGATGCCGAAAAGGTGTCAAGAAATATACAACGATCCCGCCATCACCAGGCCATCTGGCTGGAGTGCTTAACCGTAAGTCTGACGAAATCAGTATAGTCAATGGGAATGATGTCGTTCGAAATTTGACCAGTCAAACC
>ENA-OPZZ01001530-OPZZ01001530.1-human-gut-metagenome-genome-assembly--contig:-NODE-1530-length-13850-cov-6.734606_pt1 | contig 13850 bp, 16 predicted proteins | sample MGYA00242487_ERZ504511 | MGnify/ENA primary metagenome ERZ504511 (study PRJEB26092, sample SAMD00036241) | human gut metagenome | host: Homo sapiens | study: EMG produced TPA metagenomics assembly of... | reverse complement strand
GTATTATACTTAGTTAATATGATACAAAAAATCAAGAGGATGTAAAATAATTATGATAGAACCTCAAATGAGTGTAGTTGTTCCTGTGTACAGTGTGGAAAAGGAATATTTTGAAGAATGCATTTTGAGCCTGAAACAACAAACATTGGAAGCAATTGAAATTATTATTGTTGCCGATGGTGTGAAAAAGGAAATTTTAGATTTATGTAAAAGCTTTGAAGGGCAGGATGAAAGAATCAGGGTAGTTGAACAGGAAAATCAGGGGGTAGCAGTAGCAAGAAATAACGGAATCCTAAATGCAAAAGCGCCGTATATAACATTTGTTGATGCAGATGACTGGGTAGAGCCTGAATTTTGTGCTTTCTTTTATGATAATTTTAAAAATAATCCAGATGTGCAGATTATATCTTCGGCAGCATATATAAATAAAAATGACGAAGAGATTGAAAATCCATTTTGGAATGGTGAAAAGAAATATTTCACAGGAAAAGAAAAAGAAGAAATGGAATTACAGGCTATTTTTAAAGAGGCAGCCAGTTATGTGCCAAGATTTGCAACATTTGGAACAACGTGGGCAAAAGCATATGATGTTGAATGGCTGAGAAAACAAAATATAATTTATGAGCCGGAATTAAGACGAGGGCAGGATACAGTCTTTAATCTGCATGCATTTGAGACGGCGGAAAAGGTATTGTATGTGAAACGCTTTTTATATCATTATCGAATGAATAGCGGTTCAACTGTGAATAAGTATACAGAGGGTACGATTGATATTCTGGAAAGAATATCCAGATATATATTAAAGTTTATCAAAGAACATGGAAAAGATGAGCGGTTCTATCAGGCGTACAATAACAAGAGTATTCAATTGTTAAGTCAGTCAATTAATAGCGATTATGCACATAAAAATAATCCAAAAAGTTACCTGACGAGACGAAAAGAATTGAAAACAGTTTTAAGACGAAAGTGTTACCGGGATAATTTTAAAAATATAAATACTGAAAATATACCGGTCACAAGAAAGCTGTATTGGTCTTTAATGAAGTATAGAATGGTGGATCTCATTTATCTTGCACACTGGGTGTACAGAAAAAAATAATTAGGAGGAAAGTTTTATGAATTATGCAGTGATTTTTGCTGGCGGAACCGGGACCAGAATGAATACCAAAACAAAACCAAAACAATTTTTAACATTACACAATAAAGAAATAATTATCTATACTCTGGAACATTTTGAAAATCATCCGGAAATAGATGGAATATCTGTTGTATGTATAGAAGGCTGGATCGATTATCTGAAAAAGCTGATTGAAAAGTATCAGCTTAAAAAGGTGAAATGGATTACACCTGGAGGAAAAACGGGACAGGAATCTATCTATAATGGTTTGAATGCGATGCGGGGACAAATAGAAGAAGATTCCATTGTATTAATACATGATGGTGTTCGTCCATTGATCAATGAAGAATTAATAAGTGAAAATATCAAAGTAGCGAAAGAAAAGGGAAATGCAATAACTGTTGTTGAAGCAACGGAAACGGTTATGATGGTTAATGAAAAAAATGAATTAACTCAAAGCGTTGAACGGAAAAAATGTCGTTTTGCAAGAGCTCCACAGACATATATATATGGACAATTGCTTGCGGCACATGATCATGCGAGAGAAGAGAACATTAATTCTTACATTGATTCGGCGACACTTATGCAGGCAGAAGGATATAAGTTATTCCCGGTAATGGGAAAACCGGAAAATATAAAAATAACTACACCATCGGATTTTTATACCTTTAGAGCGATTGTTGAAGCGGAAGAAAATTCACAGATCTTAGGATTTTAAAAAGGGAAGAGCATTTGCTCTTCCCTTTTATGTATTAGAAGTTAAAATATAATTTGCGACGGTCTCACAGGCATGTCCGGATTCATAGCTGCCGAGCGCATCCCAGTGCTTTTGGATATTTTTTTGATATTGATCATTATTAAATTGTTTAATGTTTTTAATTAACGCACTGTTTGACTCGGCTAAAGGATATGGCCAGGTGTGAATGTCGGAATAAAATCCACGATCCAGATCATAGTAGTTCAAATCCGTAGCATATAAAAAGCACGGGCGCCGTGTAAGTGAAAAATCCCACATAGAAGAGGAATAGTCGGTGATAAGAACATCTGCGGCATACAGCAATTCCTGCATATCAGGATAATTGGAAGCATCAATGTAATTGGCAGCATTATTTAACTGGTTCATAACAAAGTAGTGTGTACGGAATAGAATAAACCAGTTGCCGCCAAATTTTTCTGAAAGAGCAGATTGAATTGCCTTGCAGTCGAATAAATAATCAGAAGCCGCTTTTGATTCCCGATAAGTAGGGGCGTATAGAAGGATCTTTGCCTCTGAAGGGAGGTGATAGTACGCTCGGATCTTATCGTGCAATTCAGGATGATCATTATTGAACAGCATATCGTTTCTCGGCATTCCGCAGGAAAGAATGGTTCCGTCATGATGAAAACTTTGATGGATCGTTAATTCTGTAAATGCGTTTGAACTTGATACATATGTACAAGGTACTTCTCGTGCAATTTCCGCGCGGATCTGTTTTCCGGGGGTTTCTTTCTGATAGGCAGCGCCAACACGTTTGTATGCTCCACCACCATGCCATGTATTAATATAAACCTGACGTTTCATAATTGGAAACCATGCAGGAATTTCTGAATTGGTAACAATAAATTTTGAAGTCAGGCATACATGCAAAAAGTAAGGATGCAAATATTTGACGGTTTTAATTCCCTTATCATGTAAGTAAGAAAAGTTTTGAGGGGATTTAAAAGCCCATATAATCTCAAAATCAGGATGGCGTTCCTGCATGTATTCGGAAATATATTTGGGATTGCAAGAATATTGTGCGCCAAAATAGCTGAAAAATACAATTCTTTTTTTATGAAAGTGCCCGATGGACAGCAGTTTGAGAAAACTACGCAGCCTGGGGGCAATAAATGTTTGTAAAGTGTCGAACATAGGATACCTCAACTTTCTTTTTTCGTAATATTATTATGTAACCATTTTTGAAGAATAAAGTCAATAGCTTTTAATTTGCTTTTTAAGGTATTGTTCGTTATAATAGGGAAAGTGGTATGCTATAGGTATGAATAGTGAACGTGAAATGAATCCGAAATAAAGATAAAGTATAAATAGAATTGAGGAGTGTTATGACAGAAGTTTCAGTAATAATGTCGACATATAAAGAGCCTGAAAATCAGCTCAGGCGATCGATAGAATCTATTTTAAATCAGACGTATAAAGCGTTTGAGTATATTATTATTTTAGACAATCCGGATAATTCAGATCATATTAGAATTATAAAGGAATATCAACAAAAAGATAATAGAATTCAATTCCATATTAATGAAAAAAATCAGGGGCTGACGTATTCTTTGAACAGAGGTCTGTCGTATGCAAACGGCAAATATATCTGCAGGATGGATGCAGACGATATATCCGTTCCGGAAAGATTACAGTGGCAAAAAGAACATCTGGAAAAATGTAATGTGGATTTGATCGGGGGGATTACACAAGTAATAGATGAAGAGGAAAAAGTTATTTATTCCATCAAAAAAATCCCGGCGAATCCGGATAAAATAAAAAAGTGTATCCGCTATAATCAGGTTGTACCACATCCGACCTGGTTTGGAAGAAAAGAAATGTTTGAACATTTAAACGGATACAGAAAAATACCATTGTGCGAAGACTATGATTTTACTTTGAGGGCATTATTAAAGGGATATAGAGTATCGAATCTTAATAAAGTAGTGTTACAGTACCGAATGACATCTCAGAGTATTTCCAGAAACAATTTATTTGAACAGTTTTTGTATGCAAAATATATAACGTGTTCTTATAAAAAAGGAAAGATTGCGGATGTTGAAAAAGCAAAACAATATGTAACCGAGAAGAATTCTTCTAAAAAGGCAGAAAAATATCTGAAAGCAAATGTTAGGTTTAATGAATTACTTAATGATATAGAGCAAAAAAGATATATTCATTTTTTTGTGGATGGAGTCAGATTCACATTCACTTCAAAAGAATATTTGGAAAAAGTATACCGCTTTTTTATGGTAAGTATAAATAGTTAGGATAAAACAATGAAGGAATATAAGAAAAAAATAGAATTTAAAGAAATACAATCGCTGGAATATAATTTGTTAAAAAGATTTGATGAATTTGCAAAAGAAAATAATATCATGTATTTTTTAAGCGGAGGTTCATGTCTGGGGGCAGTAAGGCATCAGGATTTTATTCCCTGGGATGACGATATAGATGTATGCATGTTACGTAAAGATTATGATAAATTAATTGCGCTGGTAAAAGATAACAGGTACCTGGATACTGAAAGAAAATACAAATTCTTATTACCGCTAGATGATAATTATATTTATCCGTACATGAAATTAGTAGATGATTCGACTATAGTATTTGAAAAGGATATAAAAAGACAATATGCTACAGGCGTATGGATGGATATATTCCCGATGGATATATGGCCGGATGAAAAAGAAACATTAAGAAAAATCATGAAAAAGCATCGCTTTTATAAGATGATGAATAAAATATATGTTGCAGGTAATCTTACAACGATGAAGAAAAAATATTTTAAACATTATCGGAAAAGGTGCATATAAGATACTTTTTAGAAATAAGGATTACAAATATTGGAATAAGAAAGTTATAGATATGGTAACTCCTTGTGAGGGAACATATGTAGGAGACCGCATATGGCCGGTAGAAGATAAAGAATTTTTCTCTAAAGAAGTATTTTCAGAGGCAAAATATGTTAAGTTCCGAGATGGAATGTTCCCGATCCCTGTAGGATATGAGGAGTATCTTTCGAAAATGTATGGAGATTATATGAAATTACCGAAAGAAGAAGATCGGGTATTTCATGATTTTGAAGGATATATAAAATAATATAAGCAAAGGAGAAAAGAATGAAAAGCGAATTATTGATAGTGATTCCGGCTTATAATGAAGAAGAAAATATAGAAAATGTAGTTACGTTCATTAAGAATAAGTATAGTCAATATGATTATATTGTTGTGAATGATGGATCTAAAGACCGGACAGCGGATATTTGCAGGAGCAAAGGATATGAAATGTTAAATCTACCGGTAAATCTTGGACTTGCAGGGGCTTTTCAGGCTGGATTAAAGTATGCATATACGAAAGGATATTCGTATGCAATTCAATTTGATGCAGATGGTCAGCACAGACCAGAGTTTATTGAACCGATGTTAAATAGAATAAAAGAAGGATATGATATTGTAATCGGATCAAGATTTATCAACCAGAAAAAGGAAAAATCTTTAAGAATGATTGGAAGTAAGATGCTTACTGTAGCCATCAAAATTACAACTGGAAAAAGGGTGGCAGATCCGACATCAGGAATGAGAATGTTTTCCCGTAAAATGATTAAAGAATTCGCACAGAATTTGAATTATGGACCAGAGCCGGATACTGTATCATATTTGTTGAAAAATGGAGCGGAGATTTCCGAAGTATCAGTAAATATGGATGAGAGAGTTGCAGGAGAAAGTTATCTGAATTTGACGAATGCAGCTAAATATATGGTTAAAATGTTGATATCAATATTATTTGTACAAAACTTTAGAAAGAGGGGATAATATGTCAATTTTTATTAGAATTTTACTTGTTGTAGGAGCTATAGTATTATTGGCATTTATGCTTAGAAAGATACGCTTGGCAAAGTTAAAAATAGAATATACAGTTTTTTGGATTGGTTTTTCATGTATACTTGTCGTTATGGGAGTATTCCCACAAATAATGTCAGCTATATCGAAATTCCTGGGATTTAAATCAACAGTTAATATGGTATATCTGATCGTTATCTTTGTTTTGATCGTGAAGTTGTTTTATAATACGATTCAAATTTCGGCACTGGAAAATAAAGTTGATAGTCTGGCTCAACAAATCGCAATAGATCGTAAAATTGATGCGGAAGAAAAGAAAGGGGAATAGTGGTATTGGAGGAAACGATATCATTTGAAGTAAGATGAAAGAGTATTTAGTATGTGGATGTTTTTTCTTGATTTTTACTATGCTGTTATATGCTTTGGGAAAAGCTGTTGATATAAAAGAAGAAAGTTATTCGGTAAAGTTTATAAAAGGATACTTGGTATATTCTTTTTTGTAGCAATAGGGGGAATGAGTGTTCAGTTATTACATTGAAATATGAGAATATTCTTTGCATATATGAGTGTGGTATTATTGCTTGCAGTGCTTAAAATTATATATAGTATTAAGCAGGAAAATTATATTAAAATAAGTAACACTGAAAAATTTCGTTAAATGTAATTGGTTTTTAATTGTTTTGACAATTATATTATGCTATATGATGTTTTATTACTACAGAGCATTTTGGTATGGAAATCATTTGGATGATGGATACTATTTGACGAAGATTGCTACAATTGCGTCGGGGTGTGAAAATAATATAGATAATATTCCGGTTGGTGTGGGAAAAGGTTTGGGAATTACATATTTGTTGAATACGTGGGAGATAGAATCGGCATTTTATATCAAGATGTTGCATGTAACACCAAGCTTATATATAAGGTTGTTCCAATCAGGTTTTAATTATTATCTTTTCTTTAATTGTGTTTTAGCTTTTGGGGATAGAATAGCAAGGGCTGTGAAAAAAGATTATAATAAAAAAGCATTGCAATATGTCTGCGGAACATGTTTGCTTTTTTTTGGTCTATTATGTATACATGCAAGATACAAAATTGCTTTTTTTAAGGGATACATTTACATTAAATACAGCAATGTATTTCGGCTCGTCAATTGTAAAAATGATAGCAATTATGTGTTTGCTGATGTTCTATTTAGAAGACGAAAAGATTACATGGAAAATGGTTCTGGGAGTGTTTGGAATATCTGTTGTGATGATTTCAAAATCGACGATTGTTTTACCAACGCTTTTTGTAACAGGAGTTTCATATGTGATAGTTACGCTGTTATTTACTAAAGAATGGAAGCAAAAGATTATTGGTATAATATTAGCTGCTTTTATTGTGTTAGCCGGAATCATTTTGCCGAACAATCAGGTGGCGCAGAAAGAAGTTTATCAGTATGTGTTCAATGCCTTGAAATCACCGTTTGTAATAGGAGCACTTGCAGTTTTCGGATGCAGTTTTTTTGCAAGAAAAAGAGTAATATATAAAATTAATACCATGGTTATTTTAATGGGACTCCTTTTCGCTATTCCGCAATTGAATGACATTTCGGAATTTTTGGCAGTGTATGGATTTGTTGCGGGACGTGCATGGAGTACATATGTATACACATTTTTGATAATTAATTTGTGGTATGTATATCTTTTTATGAGCAAAATATTAAATGAGACATGTGTTAAGATTATTTTTATTGCTATAACCTGTGGAATGGTTCGACTGTTGTTTTATGGATATGAAACAGATGGAAAAGAACTTTTTGTTACAGATAATATGAAAGCAAAGACAAATTTGGAAGAAGATTTTGATGTGTTATATCGTAATCACAAATTTGAACCGGATACATCAATTGAGCTGGGAAAAGAATTAGAAAGAATCGGAAAAGAAAAGAAGAAAAAATTGTTTGTGGTGTCGCCAGAGTGGGCATTAGTAGACAATACAATTTATACATTGAGTGTACAATTAAGAAGTGTCGCACCTGATGTGGTATCCGTGTCCGCTGTAAATCGTTACGAAGTAGATCGTCAATGCCAATTGTATGGTTATGATCAGGAGATATATGAAAAATTTGTAAACGAACCATCTGATGAGTCCTCAAGAAAATTGAGTAAACAAGTAAAGAAATACAATATTAATTGTATTATTGTACAGAATAAAGATTGCGAGAATTATTTGGATAAAATTGGATTTAAGCAAGAAGCGGTAATTCAGGGTGGAGTATATTATGTTTGGTACAAATCAGCAAGATAAATCAAACTTGATAAATTAAAAAAGGAATGCTATAATACCCGAAGTATTGTATATGAGTAAAAAGTGAGATATAAGGAGATTTCATGACACGTTATATAGAAAATTTTAAAAAATTCCAACCACTGTTATATGAATTGGTTGCAAGAGATGTGAAAATAAAATATCGAAAATCCGTTCTGGGAGTTTTGTGGACACTTTTGAATCCATTAATGATGATGATTATTTTATCAATCGTATTTTCAAATTTAATGAAATTTGATGTGCAAAATTATTCGTTATATTTACTTTGTGGACAGATATTATTTAACTTTTATAATGAAGCTACTTCTGGTGCGATGACATCTATATTGGGGAATGCACCGTTAATAAAAAAGGTATATATTCCTAAATATTTATTTGTGGTGTCAAGAATAGCGTCAAGTTCGATTAATATTCTGTCATCATTTTGTGCATTGATTCTTGTAATGTTATTTACAAGACAAGAATTACACTTTACAATGTTTTTAGTGGTAATACCGTTGGTGTATCTGATAGTTTTTTCAATGGGTGTGGGATTGATATTAGCCGCACTTACTGTAAAGTTTAGAGATATCATGCATTTGTATACGGTATTTTTAACTGGACTTATGTATTTAACACCGGTAATTTATCCTATGAGTATGTTACCTGGATGGGTATATAAGATAGTCTCTATAAATCCATTGACTATGATAATGGTAATTTTTAGAAACGTAGTGATTTATAATACAATTCCATCCGTTGGTGAATTTATAGTTCCGCTTATTATAGTGATAGTAACGTTTTTCTTAGGATTATGGGTGTTCTATAAACAGCAGGATAAGTTTATTTTGAATTTGTAAAATAATAGGAGTTTTATTATGGATCAGGATACGATCATAAAAGTAGATCATGTTTCGATGAAGTTTAATTTATCGAGCGAAAAAGTAGATAATTTTAAGGAATATTTGATTAAAAGAATAAAAAACAATTTGAAATACGATGAGTTTTGGGCACTGACAGATGTTGACTTCGAAGTAAAAAGAGGAGAGTCAGTTGCACTGATCGGATTAAATGGTTGTGGAAAAAGTACAATGTTAAAGGTAATTGCCGGTGTATTGAAGCCGACGAAAGGATCTGTCTCAGTTGGCGGGACAATTGCTCCTATGATTGAATTAGGTGCGGGATTCGATATGGATTTAACTGCAAGAGAAAATGTATATTTAAATGGGGCAATTCTGGGATATAACAGAGCTCAGATGAATGAATATTATGATGATCTTGTGGAATTTTCCGAATTGGAAGAGTTTATGGATGTTCCTATTAAGAATTTTTCGTCGGGAATGTTAGCAAGACTTGCTTTTTCGATTGCGACAATAGGAAAGCCGGATATTTTAATTGTAGATGAGGTTTTGTCTGTTGGAGATTTCAGATTTCAGGAAAAATGTGAAAAACGAATCCAGGGAATGATGAAAGAAGATACAACAATTTTATTTGTATCACATAGCATTGATCAGGTGAAAAAGATTTGCAAAAGAGCAATTTGGATCGAAAAGGGACATATTCGTGATGATGGTCCTAGTGACATTGTGGGAACAGAGTTTGAACGAGCTTATTATGCAGGAGAACTATCTGAATAAATAGAAGGTTGAATAGAATGAAAACGATTAAAAAAATAGGGATAGCAATTATTATAATTATAATAGGTGTGGCTTATGCGTATGGAACGTGGCCTAGGCCGATATATAATACAGATATAGGAAGTTTATCTTATGAAAAAACGGATTTTCTCACTACAGATTCTACAATGGAACAAAAATTTGTCTGTGGGAATAACGGATTTTCCGGGTTTACAATAAAAATGTTAAAGCAGGACGGACAGAACATCGGTAATTACAGATGGACTGTAGAAGAAGTTAAAACTGGAAAAACAATTGGAAAAGGAACTATTTCCGAGGCGGATACAGAAACAAGATTATTTGAAAGCAGTAATCCGCAGAAACAGGGAATGGTAAATGTAAATTTTCCTAAGCAGCAAAATAGTAAGGGCAAGGAATATAGACTGACTTTACAGGCAGAAGAAATGGAGGATACAGAATCCGTTGCGGTTTATATTACGGAAAAAAATTCGACAGAAAGTGAATTAAAGGTAAATAAAAATGCAATGACTGATAAGGCAAGCGTTGTTAAGCTGAATTATAAACGCTTTAATGTGGAAACATTTATTGTTTTCTTGGGAATTGCAGTATATTTATGGACATTTATCAAATTTATGTATAAATTGTTCCGATAAGTGAGAGGAGTATATATCGTGGATGTTACAATTGTAATTCCAACAAAAAATGCGGGCAGATTATTTGAAAAAGTACTGAAAAAGGTATTTGCACAGGAAACTACGTATGAATATGAGGTGATTTGTGTTGATTCCGGTTCCAGTGATAATACAATTGAAATAATCAAGAAGTTCCCGTGCAAATTGTACGAGATTCCGGCTTCGGAATTTGGTCATGGGAAGACCAGAAATTATGGGGCTTCCAAGGGAACAGGAGAATATATTGTTTTTATTACACAGGATGCAATGCCGGCATCATCAAAATGGCTTCAGAATTTTATTGATGCAATGAAATCGGATCCGGAAATTGTCGGTGGTTTCGGAATCCATTATCCATATCCGGATTGCAATGTAATTGATAAAAGGGATTTATATTATCATTTTAAGAATTTCGGCGATGATAATACAATTTTTCAAATAACTGATGAAAACAGGCAACGCTATAAGGAAGAGGAAGGATATAGACATTTACTGTCGTTCTTTTCGGATAATAATTCGTGTATACGAAGAGACATATTTGAAAAGTATCCTTATAAAGATGTTTCTTTTGCCGAAGACCAGATTTGGGCTAAACAAATGATTGAGTTGGGATATAAAAAATTGTATTGTCCATTCGCTCCGGTTTATCATTCACACAATTATAAGCTGTCTACATATTTTATGAGATACTATGATGAATATAAAGGACTTTATTATCTCCAGAATTATCAGATCGCAAAATCATGGACAAGACTTCCATTGATGATTGCGAAGCATACGATATCAGATGCGAGATATATCCGGCATCTGGAAATGAGTAAAAAAGAAAAGATACATTGGATGTTGTATTCAATGTCAAGAAATTTTAGTCGTTATTGTGGCGGCTATTTGGGAGGAAAATACGACAGTTATTCATCAAAGAAAAAGAAGTGGCTCGATCATAAAATTTCTCAACAATATAAACAAAGGAAGGCGTAGTAATGACTGTACAGGAATTTTGTAAAAAAATTATACCTTTTTTAAAGAAAAGAGGTATAAAGGGAGTATATAGGAAACTTTTAGAAAAAGCACATGTTATTCCGACTAAAAATCATTTTTTGGAAGATTATGAATTTTTAGTTGATGATGTGAAAATCCCTTTTGATGAAAAAGAGTATGAAATTCATAAAGATGATGAACTTAAAATATTGAACTGGGTTATTCCTGAAATGGGAAAGGGTTCCGGTGGACATTTGAATATTTTCCGGTTCGTATCATTCTTGGAAAAAATGGGATTTCATAGTAGAATATACTTGTTTAAAGCACCTACTTTACAGGATAATGAATCGGTAAGAGAGTTTTTAAAAGAGAATTTTCCTATTTTAGATGAGCGGGTTGAAGCTTATTGGGATGTAAAATATGCAAAATTTGCACATGCTACAATTGCTACATCCTGGGAGACTGCTTATTTTGTGAAAAATTTTGATAATACTGTGTCAAAATTTTATTTTGTGCAGGATTATGAACCATTTTTCTTCCCACATGGTTCATATTATGAGTTGGCGAAGAATACTTATAAATTTGGTTTTAGAGGAATCACGGCAGGAGACTGGATAAAGGATAAACTTATTGCTGATTTTGGAATGAAAGCAGATAGTTTTGGATTCTCTTACGATAAAGATATGTATGTTCCATTGAAGAAAAAGGGAACTACTAAGCGTGTATTTTTCTATGCAAGACCGGTTACGCCAAGACGTGATTTTGAAATTGGATTGTTTGCTTTGGATTTATTATGTAAGAAAATGCCGGAAGTAGAAGTTGTATTTGCCGGATGGGACATAAGTACATTTGAAATTCCGTTTAAACATAGAGATATGGGAATTATGAGTGTGGATAAATTATCTAAGGTATATTCACAGTGTGATTTGTGCCTGATTATATCAAATACAAATTTATCGTTACTTCCACTGGAGGTTATGGCGTCAAATTCTGTTGCGGTATGTTCTAAGGGAGCTAACAGTACATGGCTGGTTAATGAGGAAAATTCAGTTCTGGTTGAATATGAGCCGCGTAATATTGCAGAAACTATGGAGTATTATTTGAAAAATCCAGAGAAGCTTGCAGAAATCAGAAAGAAAGGATTAACTTTTGCACAGTCAACATCCTGGGAAAAAGAGGCTGAAAAAGTACGTGATGCTTTATTGAAAGGAATAAAGGAAGATGAAAGATAAGAAGGTTCTTATTATTGGTGGGAATGGATTTATAGGAAGAAATTTGGCTAAAATTTTGGTTAAGCGAAATGACTTAGAAGTTTTTTCATTTGACTTGGCACTTCCGAGAGAAGAAGTTGCAGGAGTTGAATATATGGAAGGCGATTTTTTCGATGATCTTGTTCTTGAAAATGCTGTTAAGGGAATGGACTTAGTTATTCATTCACTGAGTACCGTAAACCCAGGTAATTCTAACGAGAAATATATGCAGGGTTATGGACGTGACTTTTTACAAACAATCAAACTGTGTAAGATGATCATAGATCAAAAGTCAAATATGATTTTTCTGTCTTCGGGTGGTACAGTTTATGGCGTTCAGGAAGATCAGCCAATTAAAGAAACTGCATTACCAGTACCTATAAATCACTATGGAAGTGTAAAATTGTGCATTGAAAATGTTATTCGTACATTTAATACACAGCGTCATACGAAAATGCGAATTGCAAGAATTTCCAATCCTTTTGGACCAGGACAGGATTATCATAAAGGAGTCGGCTTTGTAGATGCTGCTATAAAGAAATCTATTTGTAAAGAAACCCTTGAAATATGGGGGGATGGTGAGAACATCAGAGACTATATTTATATAGAGGATGTTTGTAAGATGTTAGAGGCTCTTGTTGACTATGACGGAAAAGAAGAAGTCTTCAATTTGAGTTCGAACGAAGGAATCAGTCAAAATATGGTTGTAGATATTTTGAAAAAGATAGACGGAGAATTTGATGTTGTGTATAAAGCAGCCAGAAGTGTTGATGTCAGAAAAATCGTATTGGATAATTCTAAAATCAAACAAATATATAAAGGTGAAATCCGAACATTTGAAACGGGAGTAAAAGAGTATTATAATTACTTAACGAAGAAAATTAATACAGATAAGAAATAATAAAAATCCGCAGGTTATAAATGACTTGCGGATAATTTATATGTTTTAAGATGTTTTTATAAAAAATACTGGATAATTATATTAGATTATATATTATGTACTTGCGTTAAGTTTAGAGGAAGAGAATTAACAAATGAGAAAAAATATTTCGTGGAATTTAGTAAGCAAATATAGAACTGAATTAATGGGATGTTCTATATTGGGAATTATATTGTTTCATTGGTATGAAAACTGCATGATACATGGAAAAAGTATAAACTTTATACTACATTTATTTTCACTGGGGAACAGATTTGTAGAGGGTTTTTTTAATATTGTCCGGGATGGGATTATATTATTCGTTTAAAAAGCAAGAAAATATAAAGACATTCTATTTGAGAAGAATTACTAAATTATTGCCAACGTATCTCATTTTAGGTATTCCAT
>ENA-OPZZ01001524-OPZZ01001524.1-human-gut-metagenome-genome-assembly--contig:-NODE-1524-length-13938-cov-4.446166_pt1 | contig 13938 bp, 10 predicted proteins | sample MGYA00242487_ERZ504511 | MGnify/ENA primary metagenome ERZ504511 (study PRJEB26092, sample SAMD00036241) | human gut metagenome | host: Homo sapiens | study: EMG produced TPA metagenomics assembly of... | reverse complement strand
ATGAGTGGTGTTATCGGCAGCCACAAAACGGCTGCGTCAGTTCAGTCCGAAAAATCAGTGGAATCCGCCGAGCCCAGCCGAAATCGTTGCCGTCACCCAAGGCGAAACCGAACGGCGCATGTCTGACCTGTCCGCGCCGGCCGGGGCCAGCAGCCACGGCAAAGGCAGACTTTCCGCACGCGGCAACTGGCATACACGCCTGCGCGTCGGCATCATGGGCGGCACGTTCGACCCGATTCACAACGGCCACTTGGTCGCCGCCTCCGAAGTAGCTTGGGTATACGACCTCGATGAGGTGATTTTCGTACCCACCGGCCGACCTGTGTTCAAGCTGGACAAGCACGTCACCAACGCCGAAGATCGGTATCTGATGACTGTGATCGCCACCGCATCCAACCCCAAATTCACCGTCTCGCGTGTCGACATCGACCGTCCGGGCGTCACCTACACCATCGACACCCTGCGCGATATCCGCGCCCAACATCCCGACGCCGAGCTGTTCTTCATCACCGGCGCAGACGCCGTGGCCGAAATTATGCAGTGGAAGGACGCCGACCTCATGTGGGACCTCGCCCACTTCGTGGCCGTCACGCGCCCCGGCTACTCCAGTCCGGACGGCGTGACCTTGCCCGAAGGAAAGGTCGATACGCTTGAGATCCCGGCCTTGGCCATCTCTTCGACCGATGTACGCCGCCGCGCCGAACACGACGAGCCGGTCTGGTATCTGGTGCCTGACGGCGTGGTGCAATACATCGGCAAGCATGGTCTGTATTCATACGAGGACTGACGATTCGTACGAGGACTAGTGTGCATTTGTACGAGGGCTGGTGAGGATTAGCGCGAATCAGTGCGCATCAATCCTCACCAGTGCAAAGGATAAGCAGTCAGGCCAGTCCCATCTTGATTTTCAATGCCATTACGCGAGTCGCCGCCGCCGTCACTTTCGAAGCGAAAGCCGGATCGGACTTCGCCCGTTCGTTGAGGCCGTCCACAATTGGCTTTACGTAATCCGTCTGACCGATGCAGGACATGTCGCCGCCCGCCTCGACAAGCTTTACTCCCAATTGGCTTACATCGTAGCTGCTTAACGCTTCGGCAGACATCGAATCCGAAATCACCACGCCCGTGTACTTCAGGGCGTTGCGAATATGACCGTCGATAATCGTAGAAGAAAACACCGCCGGATTATTCGGGTCGATGGATTGATACGTGGCCAACGACATCATCACCATCGCAGGATCGGTCTTGGTGATCGCCTGGTCAAAGGCACCTGCCTCGGCCCCGCCCAACGTGGTGGTCGTATCCAGAATGCCTTCGGTGGTGAAGTCGGTATTGCCGCTTACCGCGCCCAACCCAGGATAATGTTTGACCGCCGCGCCGACCTGAGCGTCTCGCAAACCTTCAATAACGGCGATGCCATGTTCGGCGTTGCCGGCCGCATCCAATCCGAAATCACGATCCAGCGCGCCAATCGGAGCATTTGAGGCACGATCGCCCACCACCGTGCCGAGCACCGGTGCCAAATCGACATTTATGCCAGCAGCAGCTAATTGCGAACCCCACGTGCCTGCCGATTGACGCAATGCGTCAGCGGACATTGTGCCCTGCTCAACGGCACTGGGCATTGTGTCGAAACCGGTACCAGTCAGATGCTGCACCTGACCACCCTCCTGATCGGTGGCGATGATGAGACGATTGCCGGCCGGCGCATATCCTTGGAGTTGCGCGGTCGCGGTCTTGACCGTATCGGCGCCGGTATTCCAATTGCCAATGAGAATGGCCGAGCCAATGTGCTCATCGGCGATTGTTGAAGCCAACGAGGAGGGATCGGAACCGGCAAGCAACGGCACCATCACTAACTGTCCCACACGTTCCTCAAGTGTCATGGCGGATACCGCACGTTGGGCTTGTGCGGCCGGTTCGTTCTTCTTCGGGGAAGGAACGTCGGCGCGTGGTAACGCACTTGTCTGGGAGGTCTGGGGAGTGGTGGTGTTGCCGTTTGATGTGGATTTGGCGAACCATCCGACATGCCATCCGTAGGCTGCCACGCCGGCCAACACCACTGCCAAAGCACATATTGTCGCCACGATTGGAGTGCTCCTGTGCCGAAGTTGGCGTGTGGCGTGTGCTGAGGGACGCATATGTTGTGGCCGTTGGCTGTTCATACCGGCAAGCGTAGAACGGAGCGTAGAACAGAACGCTGCCTCATTCTGTGCTCAGGGCATAACCTACCTCCCGCCCTTTCGATAGGCTTGAGTTATGTCTTTTAACGATCCTTTCTCAATACTGTTCGGCAATGGCGGCGATTCACGACGCAACAATGCGAACAATGACGATCCGATCATCCTCGATGTCGAGGCCGATGGGGACGGTCCGGCCCGCAACACCAACGCCGGCCCCTCCGGGTCATCCCGCCCTCCACGTGGCTCGGCCAATCCGCGTATCACCCGTAAGCCAGCGTCCGGTGGCTCAGGAGGCAGCCGTGGCAGCAAGATTCTGATCGGCGTGGTGCTGGCCTTGGCCATCATCGTCGGTCTGTTCTTCGGCCTGTCCCGATTCATCACCGATCTGATGTGGTACGGCCAGCTCGGCTTCCAGTCCGTGGTCTGGACCCAGCTCGGGGTGAAAATCGGTCTGTGGGTGGCCTACGCGCTGCTCATGGCCCTGACCGGCTTCGTTTCCGCCTGGCTGGCCATTCGAGCACGCCCTGATTCGGCCGACGGTTCCACCATTCGCATTAACGGCGATGTGGTCGAGGTCGGCAAATCCGTCAGCTCGAAAACCGCTCGCCGCGTGGCCGTGGTGATTTCGCTGATCGTCGGCGTCATCTTCGGCTCTCAGTTCAACGCGAACTGGAGCGAGATTCTGCTCATGTTCAACGCGCAGTCGTTCGGCACCACCGATCCGCAGTTCGGTCTGGACAACGGCTTCTACGTGTTCGTGCTGCCGGGCCTGAAGCTCGTGCTCGCCGCCGTGGCCATGCTGCTGGGCGTGGGCCTTGTGTTTTCCGTGGTCACTCATGTGCTGATGGGTGGTATCCGCATTACTATGCCGGTTAACGGACGCGGCCTGTTCTCCATCACCAAGCGTTGCCGTCGCCAGCTTGGCATCTGGCTGATGCTCAACATGTTCGCTTGGGCAGTGCGCCAGATGATCGGCGTCTTCGACCAGCTCACCGTGCAGGGTTCACGCATCACCGGTGCCTCCTACACCGCCGTGCATGCCAACATCCCCGTCACCTTCATCATGGCCGCGCTGACCGCCATCCTCGGCGTGGTGCTGGGCATCTGGCTCATGCGTTCCCACACGCTCGAAGGCCAGGCGTCCATCGGCGTGCGCGCCTCCGCCGCGCTCAAGGCCTGGCGTGTGCCGGTGACCTCCATTGCCGTCGTGGTCGTGGTGGGTCTTGTGCTCACCGTGGCATGGCCGGTGCTGTTGCAGCGCTTCCGCGTCAACCCGAACGCACAGGAGATGGAATCCACCTACATTCAGCGCAATATCGACGCCACCCGCGCCGCCTACGGTCTTGACAAGCTCAAGACCGAGCAATACAAGGTAACCGACAAGGCGAGCAGGGCGCTCTGGCCAAGGAGGGCGACACCACCGCGCAGATTCGTCTGCTCGACCCGCAGGTCGTCAGCCCCACATTCAAACAGCTGCAGCAGTCCAAGCAGTACTACACCTTCGCCGACACTTTGGCAGTCGACAAGTACGAGATCGACGGCGTTTCCCAAGACACCGTGATTGCCGCCCGCGAGCTTGACCTGGCCGGCAACGACAACCGCAATTGGGTCAATGACCACACCGTGTACACCCACGGTTACGGCGTGGTGGCCGCTTACGGTAACAAGGTGACCGCCGACGGCCAGCCTGAATTCTTCGAATCCGGCATCCCCACTCAGGGCAAGCTCACTGAATCCGAAAAGTATGAGCCTCGCATCTACTTCTCGCCGAACACCACCGAATACTCGATCGTCGGCGCACCGGAGGGCACGCAGGCTTGGGAGTTCGACTACCCGACCGGTTCGGAAGGCGCCCTGACCACGTTCAAGGGCGACGGCGGCCCCTCGGTTGGCAACCTGTTCTCCCGTATTCTCTACGCAATCCGCTTCGGCTCCGATCAGATTCTCTTCTCCGACCGTGTGACCAGCGAATCGCAGATTCTTTACGATCGTTCCCCCAAGGAGCGCGTGGCCAAGGTGGCGCCGTACCTGACGCTTGACGGCCGTGTGTATCCGGCCGTGGTCGATGGCCGCGTCAAGTGGATCGTCGACGGCTACACCACCTCTGATGCCTACCCATACTCGCAGATGACCGACCTCGGCTCCGCCACCAAGGATTCCACCACCGTCTCTTCCGCAACGGTCTCATCCTTGGGCTCGCAGAAGGCCAACTACATCCGCAACTCGGTCAAGGCCACCGTGGACGCCTACGACGGTTCCGTGGATCTGTACGTATGGGATCAATCCGACCCGGTAATCAAGGCATGGGAGAAGATCTTCCCCGGCCAGTACCACCAGCTCTCCGATATCTCCGGCGACCTGATGAGCCACATGCGCTACCCGGAAAGCCTGTTCAAGGTGCAGCGCGAGCTGCTCTCCAAGTACCACGTGACCTCCGCCAACCAGTACTACTCCGGCGAGGACTTCTGGCAGACGCCGGTCGACCCGACCGAATCCCAGTCCCAGCAGGACCAGGACATCCTGCAGCCGCCGTACTACCTGACCTTGCAGACCGGTGGCACCAAGGAACCGGTGTTCTCGCTGAGCTCCACCTACATTCCGGCTGGCCAGTCCACCCGTGAGATCCTCACCGGCTTCCTGTCGGTCGACTCGGATGCCGGCAATGAGAAGGGCAAGATAGGCTCAAACTACGGCACCATCCGATTGCAGGAGCTGCCCAAGGATTCGAACGTACCGGGCCCGGCCAGGCGCAGAACAACTTCAACGCCAACGCCGACGTGTCCAAGGAACTGAACCTGCTGCAATCCGGCGACACGCAAGTGGTGCGCGGCAACCTGCTCACCCTGCCGCTCGGTGGCGGACTGGTGTACGTGCAGCCCGTGTACGTCAAGTCTTCGGGTGCGACTTCATTCCCGCTGCTCAAGAAGACGCTGGTCGCGTTCGGTGATCAGGTAGGATTTGCGGATACGTTGGATGAGGCCTTGGATCAGGTGTTCGGTGGTGATTCCGGCGCGGCCGCAGGCGATGCCGAGAACGTGTCCGGTGACGGATCGTCTGGTGACCAGTCGTCCGGCATATCCGGTGACCAATCTGGTTCCGATACCAATGGTGGCCAGTCCGGCACCACGGACGGCAAGTCGGATTCCGGCTCGTCTTCCGACCGTAGCCCCGAACTCCAGCAGGCGCTGAACGATGCCGCCCAAGCCATGAAGGACAGCCAGTCCGCCATGAAGAACGGCGACTGGACCGCCTACGGCAAGGCGCAGAAGGAGCTTGAAGACGCCCTCAACAAGGCCATCGAGCTCGACAAGTAGTTCCGACAGGAATTGGTTCCCCTCAGGGTGAGGGGAGCCATCGCCGAAGGCGACTGAAGGGAGTCGGTTACCTCAACTGACATAGCCCGTCCTTATCATAAGGACGGGCTATTTGCGTATTCAAAGGAACCTCATGCCATACACCTTCCGTCCGGCCGTCGAATCCGACGTCCAAGCCATCGCCGACATCTACAACGCCTCAGTGATGGCCGGCGGTGCGACCGCCGACCTCACCCCGCGCACCTTCGACCAACGCCGCGCCTGGGTCGAATCCCATACGCCGCCCCTACGGCGTTTTTGTTGTGGAATCGGAAGACGGTTCAATCATTGGCTTCGGTGCGCTCTCCGTGTTCTATGACCGCGCAGGATATGACGGTGTCACCGATTTGGCCTATTACATCGATCCGGCATGGCAAGGCAGGGGAGTGGGCACGTTCATGCTTGACAGGCTGCTCACCGAGGCGCGGGCCCGCCACATGCGCAAGGCCTGTGGCATCATTTTCGCCGATAACGTCGGCTCCATTGCCCTCATGCGCCGCTTCGGCTTCACCCAATTCGGCCTCATGCCCGCCGCTGCCACCGACTCCACCGGCACCATGCGGGACATGTCCTACTGGTATTTGGACCTGTAGGCCCGAGGCGGTTTACCCTTGCTCTCCATGGATTCCGGTGTCCTATAACACTAAAAAGTTGTATCGGATCAGCTCTTTTCCTCGAACGCCATATATCGGACGCGCTTATCCCAGATAACGGCAAACTACGGGACGGCACGCGATTTTCGTCCGTTTTGACGTGGTATCCCGCAATCACGTGGGATGCCACACACGTCAAACGATGCACATAGCTCGCGTCCCGCAACTCTTCCTGCGAAATCATTGGAATTCTGCCATTCTTATGATTCGGTGCAGATAACGTGCGATAACGCTTGCGGGATGCCACGCCAAGAACGCCCAAAATCCGCTGCCGTCCCGCAATATGTCATCCGATTGCAGGGAAGCGTCATCTGTCTGAGCTGTTTCCCTTGCTTGGCGTCGTAAACGACAAGTTGTTGATTGCCGCTGCATGTTTCTCCTATTTGAGAACCGAAATTTGATGTGTTGCGTTGCGTTTATGTGAACTTATTTTCATTGTGCATATTGTTATCAATTTGTTATCAAGGACGATCGCGAGTGAAATGCGCTCATTTATACAATGGCTGTTGCATGGCTGCCCTTGAGGGACGTTCCTCTGGCATGGCTTTGCAATGAGCCGCGATGTGGTCGTAACCAACGTGGGATTCGATTGTGCGGCGAAGAAAAAATGATGGGGGGGAGTCGCCCTCCATCATTCAGGAAAGGGAACTGAATGGTTTATAACATTCACATATTGCAAACAAGGAAAACCGGTCGTGTGGTTGCTGCTGCGGCTGCATCCGTGCTGTGTTGCATGGGGGCTGTATTTCCAGCGACTATCGGAGTGACTGCGGCGTCGGCCGATGAACCCGTCGAATTGGTCGTCAACGGCGGATTCGAAGACGATCTTAATGGTTGGAAGTCTGGAACGGTGTGGAATAGCTCCGCATCGTCCATTGCCGTCACTGCGGATGATGTGCATGGTGGCAGTGGCGCCTTGAGCGTTACTGATCGTACATCCTCTGATGCTGGTGCAATCCAGTCTCTTGATGGCAAGGTGGAAAAAGGACAGACATATACCGGAAGTATGTGGGTCAAGGCCACGGAAGACGGTGAATTCAATATCACTGTTTGTTCGGGTAATGGTTCCGGATGTGACCAGATTGCGACCGGAACGGCGAAAGCGGGTGAGTGGACACAAATTTCAGGTACTGGAACGTTAGGTGGTAGTGGTGATTTCACCGGTCCCTCGCTGGTGATTGAAAACAAGTATGGCACGAGCAATGCCGACTTCATTGTCGACGACATTTCCGTAACCGGTTCGGATTCTGGTTCCTCATTCGTGCCGCCGACTACGGGTACGGCAACGGCAGCCAAGGCTTTCGGCGACTATTCAAACCCGATTATCGATTATTGGTATGGCGCCGATCCGTGGGCTATGGAATACAACGGACGCGTATATATCTACACTACGGGTGATGGCACTTCTGTGAATGCTGATGGCTCGTTGAATTATGACTATGAATATGACAGTACTGGGCAGATCAAGGACAATTCGTTCGCTCAAGTAAAGACCATCAATGTTCTGTCCAGTGATGACATGGTCAATTGGCGTAATGAGGGTTACATTCGTGTGGCTGGAGAACAGGGGGTGGCCACCTGGGCCAGCAATTCCTGGGCTCCTGCCGTCGCTCATAAGACCATCAACGGTAAAGAGAAGTTCTTCCTGTATTTCGCCAATGGCGGCAGCGGTATCGGTGTGCTGACCTCGGATTCTCCTGTTGGTCCGTGGAAGGACGAAACCGGTGAGCTGTTGATTAAGGGCGGTACTCCTGAATCCGCTGGTGTGGTCTGGCTGTTTGATCCCGCGGTGTTCGTGGATGATGACGGGCAGGGCTACCTGTATTACGGAGGTGGTGTTCCGACAGGCGAGGAAGAACATCCGAACACGGCTCGCGTTATTAAACTGTCCGATGACATGCTGCATACCGAAGGTGAGGCTCAGGCCATAGACGCACCTGCCATGTTTGAGGACTCCGGGATTGCCAAGATAGGTGGTACTTATTACTACTCGTATTGCACTAATTTCAGCCATGACAACGTAATTGATGGTAACACGGTCGGTTACGGCAATATCGCGTATATGACTTCAGACAACCCGATGGGGCCGTTCACTTATCAGGGTGAGATTCTGAAGAATCCGAGCACGTATTTCGGTGTTGGCGGCAACAATCATCACGCGATGGTTCAACTTGGCGACCAGTGGTATATGACCTACCATGCGCAAACGGTGGCAAAGGAATTGATGAACGGCGGTAATCTTGACGCGGCGCATGGCTACCGAAATACTCATCTCGATCCGATTACGGTTAACGAGGATGGTTCCATTGCCGATATTGCAATGACATATGAGGGTCTCTCTTCGGTGAAGAATCTGGACGCGTATCAAGATGGAGGCATTCCAGCTTCCACCATTGCATGGGATTCCGGCATTCAGAACGCATATGACCTGACTTCTGGTGTGCGCGTGGTCGATATGACTACAGACAATTCCGAAGGTCAGAAGCTCAGCAATATTAATAATGGTGAGTGGACGTCTTTGGCGAATGTCGATTTCGGGAATAACGGCGCCTCTTCGCTGACTGTGACTGCAGCTGGCAAAGCCGGAGGCATCCTTGAGATTCGTCTTGATGATCCGGATTCCGAACCTGTGGCTTCTATTTCGATTCCTGCCGGTGATGGATCCGAGTACGCCGATTACACGACCACCCTTGAGGGTGTGACAGGGGTGCATCATGTGGTGTTCTCCTTCAAATCCGATGGTGGTGCGAATGCTCAGGATGAGCTGTACGACATCACTACGTACACTTTCACGGAGTCGCAGGATGAAACTCCTTCGACTCCGGTGGACAAGTCTGATTTGCAGAGCGCAGTGAATGAGAATTCCGGCCTGAACGCTTCCGATTACACGGAAGAGAGCTGGAAGGTGTTTGCTGACGCATTGCAGAAGGCTCAGGCGGTATTGCAGGATGAATCCGCTACTGAACAGCAGGTTCAAGATGCGCTTGCTGCATTGAATAGTGCACGTGCCGGTCTGAAGCTGGCTGATGATTCCACTGATGGCAATGCCGACGGCTCCAATGACAATGCTTCCGATGCCGTTGATGACACGGATGGCGTGGATTTGGCACAAACCGGTTCCTCTGTCTTGCCTGGTGCTGTGATTGTCGCTTGCTTGGCTCTCACTGGTGTGATCGTAGCGCGAGTGCGTCGCGAGATGCGCTAGTTACCTCTTGGTAATGCGGTCATCCCGTAGCGGCAGCCTCGGGATGACCGCACATGAAACCTAGAACTGGTACTTGTTCAAGCGTAAGTTTTGGCAGTGGTAATGTCCATCACTTATCCATATGCGGGAATGTCTTATCGTCATTCATTGCTGATTTGTGCGGGCATGCTATTGGAATACGCACTCGATGTTGAGTGCTTATCATGAAAGTTTAAAAGACTTATGAATTATTTACGACAAAAAATTTCGGCTAGTGCTATCGCGGTGTTGTCGACTTGTGGGTTGATTTTGGCGCCAATGCCGGTCTTTGCGGATGATTCAACGCCATCTTCAACGCCATCGGATGGCAGTTACACCACGACTGATAGCGGTGATGGCACGTATTCCATTCCCATGTTGAACACGGATGTTCCGGATATCAGTGTTATTCGTGTGTCGAAGGACGATCCGAATAACAAAGACGGTCGTGATGTGTATTACATGGTGAGTACCACTATGGAGCTCAGTCCCGGATCTCCAATTATGAAATCCTATGATCTGGTCAATTGGTGGATAGTCACGTACGTGTATGATCGCATTTCTATGAGCGATGCTTCATCCTTGCGCAATGGAGCTAGCTCGTATGGCGAAGGCGAGTGGGCTCCGTCGCTGCGCTATCACAATGGCCGCTTCTACGTGTTATTCAATACGAACAACCTTAATGGCGCTTATATCTACTACACCGATGATATTGAGAATGGTCCTTGGACGAAGATTGCCCTTAATCGGGGATTCCATGATCCGTCATTGTATTTTGATGAGCAAGGGAGTCCTTGGATTATCTCCGGCGTCAACCAATATAGGCTGTCCGATGATTTAACCACGGTGGTGGAGAGCCATGAGAATATCATCTCTGCCGAACAGTTCACTGATGATCTTGGTGAGACTCCTACCGGATTTGAAGGATCTCAGACTTTCAAAATCGGTGATTATTTCTATACTCCAACGATTTACTGGGGCAAAGACGGTCGTACGGTGATGCTGCTGCGCACCACTGATTTGCTTGATGGCTCCAAATACGAAGCCAAAAAGTATTGTCTAGGTGCTTTCGCACAAGGTAGCCTTGTTGAAGTCGACAACGGTGATGGCACGACGTCTTGGCATGGATTCTTCTTCCGAGACACATATCCGACCGGACGTGTTCCCGGTTTGATTCCTGCAACGTGGGGTGATGACGGATGGCCTGTGTTTGGGGACAATAATCAGGTAAGCGCGTCGGACACCTACGACAAACTGATTGATTTGCCTGCTGATTTGGAGAATCTGGTTCGCCAGCGTTCCCTGGTCAATTCGGACGATTTTGATAATGACGCGCCTCATCAGTCTTATCAGGATCAGGATTGGTGGACTCTGGAGGAGCCTCCTCAGGTTGACGATTCTCTGATTGGAATCGAGCTGGTGGACAATGGCGATTTCGAAAACGGGACTGAATCGTGGACCCCTCAGTGGAATGGTACGCTTACCGCGATTACGGATGGTTCTCTTTCTGGAACCACGAGTCTTGCTGTGACGAATCGTGGCGAATACAATGGCGCTGGCCCGGGTCAATCTATGGATGGAAAATTGCAGCAGGGCGTGACATATCGTGCCAGTGCAACGATTCGATACGACCATGAGATGGACGGCGTCGATTCATCGGCTGTGACTTCCCACCTGTTTTATGTGGCGATTCAATATGCAGACGGCACAATTAATCGTGTGGCCACAGGAACAGTGAAACGTGGGGAGACGACTACTATCACAGGTGAGTTCTCCATCCCATCCGACGCTAATGTGGAAGGTTCCAAACTCATTGTCGAAACCGCGTGGGGTGCGGAAGGCACGTGCATGGATTACGTCATCGACGATATTTCCCTGATCGGTCTTGCTGATGAGAAGGAATATCCGGTCGCCGAAGAATACCAACCCAATGGTTCGAATCTTGATTTGGTATGGGAATGGGGACATAATCCAGATAACCGATATTGGTCTCTCACTGATCGTGAAGGCTGGTTGCGTTTGACCAATGGGCACAAGGTTTCCGCCACGGCCAAATATATGAAAGGCACTTATGGCGACCTGACATATTTTGAAACCGCCCGTAACGTTTTGTCGCAGCGTACCTTTGGCGGATCCATGTCTGTGGAAACCCACATGGATGTCAGTCATATGAAGGATGGAGACACCGCAGGCCTCGCTACATATACCCGTAGTTTTGCCTATGCCGCTGTGCGTCAAGAAAATGGACAGCGAACGTTGGGTGTGGTCAAGCGTGTCTACGACAATGGCGTGAAGGACGCGGACGGTAATATCGTTGACGATACGATTGATCGTGACGCTGAAGAGGCCTTTGTATCGGGCGGCACAGTGACATTGCCAGATGATGCGACCAATGTGTGGATCAAGTCGGACAACACACTGGATAATGCGAGTGGTAAGTTGACGATTCAGTATTGGTACAGTCTGGACGGTAAGCAATGGTCCAAGCTTGGCGACGAGCAGGGGCCGCTGACTTACGATTGGAGCTTGTCGCACTTTAAGGGGTATCGAATCGGCTTGTTCAATTACGCCAAGGAGAATACGGGTGGTTATGTCGATTTTGATTACTATGACTTGAGCGACGTGTTGACTTCTGACGGCAAAGCTGTGGATACGTCTAAGCTGCGTTCGGCCATTGATCAGGCTGACTCTCTGCAGTCTGCGGAATATCCTATGGATGAGTGGGATAAGATGCTCACGCTACTTGATAAGGCAAAGCAGGCGTTGGCATCCGATCCTTCCACGCAAAATGAGGTGGATGCCCCGCAGCGTGCACTGAGTTTGCAGCTCGCGCAATTGGCGGTTGACCGTCAGTCTGGTGATGGCGGAAATCCTGGTGGTGGTGATCAGACCGGTGACGGTAACCAGTCGGGTAACGGCGATCAGACCGGTGATGGCGGCCAGCAACAGTCTTCTACTGCTGATGATAATTCATCTGAACTGTCATCAACTGGTTCGTCCGTAACACCGATGGTGCTGTCTGCAATTGCCCTGATGCTGGCTGGCATCAGTGTCATTCGGATACGCCGCTCTTCGCGCTGAAATATCGCCGCAGCCTGTTGGTTGCAGCGATTGAATGTGCGGAATCAGTGATGTGTCGCAATGGTGGGTTGTGCGAATGCTCGGCAACGTGGATTCGTACAACCCATCCTGTTATGTTGAGACCGCGGCGTGAGACATGGTGGAGCATGACATCGGCGTAGAAACGGGGGAGCAGGGCATCATCTTTCTTGCTTCCGAAGCGCGAATCGGGCGAGCGGGGCTTGTCTGCGGGCAATAATGACGTTGCTCCCACGGATTCGGATAAGGAGAATCGTAGCAAGGATCATGGTGAGGACCAGGGCGAGTAATCGATCGTATCGGAGACTTGCCCAACACGCACGCTAAGATAGGCATCGCAATAATCGGCATGGCAATACATGGCAATAAGCAGGTAATCGGCGAGGCGGTGCATGGAGCAGGAATCCAACGAGCAAGAACCTAACGAGGCGACGGAAATCGTAGGCGGCAAAGTAGAGACCGTCGAGGTTTCCAAGCACCCCGAGGCTTCCATACCCGAGACCGATTTGTCTCTGGCTGATATCGAGCGCCGTCGTTCGCATCCGTTGCGTTGGGCGCTGATTATTCTTGCCGTACTGTGCGCCATCATCGCGCCGTACTGGTTCGGTCGCTCGCTGGCGGTGAATAATACTGACTCCATTGTGGCCGTGCTCGGGGGAGTGTCTCCGCAAGGTATCGCACTGGTCGGTTGGGTGGCCGTGGTGATCACGTACGTCGGATTGGCGATGGCGGTGGTCGTCTCGCCGTCCTGGCCGTGGTTGATCGTGTTCGTGATCGGGTTGGCCGGCGAGCAGTTCATCGCGGGACTCAGCATGCTCAATCTCAATTTCTGGTATTCCACGTACGTGGTCTACGGCAAGCAGGCCGGCCTGGCGAATGCCGCGAATCTGGGCATTATGGGTGCGGCGATCGGCATCGCCGTATATGCCCTGATGTTCGTGGGTCTGCTGGTGATTATCCGGAAGACCTCACCACTGAACGTACTGACCAAAAGCTGGGCAAGTTTCATTCTGTACTTCGTGATTGAAACCATCGCTCTGCTCGTGGTGTTGTTTGGCGGATTGCTCACCACTGTGTGAGCGCACGTGAGTCGCCGTACGTCGCTCAGTACTCACCGCTCACTGCTCACCGCCGCGCAAACCGTGTGCCCGATGTCTATTTAGAGGTGCAACACCCTTGTTGGTCCTGCAATTCTAGCAGTTCGTCGGCGAATGCCTCGGCGGGCGTCCGGTAGTCCAGCACGCGCATGGGACGGTTGTCGGCCTCGTCGACAATCTCCCGCAGTTCCCCGGCCATGCCCATCCGGATCTCGCTGCGTTCGGGCAGATACCGGCGGATCATGCCGTTCCCGTTCTCGTTGCCTCCCCGCCGCCGGCTGGAGTACGGGTCGGCGAAGCACGTGTCCATGCCCGGCCCGTCGCGCAGTC
>ENA-OPZZ01001521-OPZZ01001521.1-human-gut-metagenome-genome-assembly--contig:-NODE-1521-length-13954-cov-5.122659_pt1 | contig 13954 bp, 20 predicted proteins | sample MGYA00242487_ERZ504511 | MGnify/ENA primary metagenome ERZ504511 (study PRJEB26092, sample SAMD00036241) | human gut metagenome | host: Homo sapiens | study: EMG produced TPA metagenomics assembly of... | reverse complement strand
ATTATGATGCAAACTATCAGCAATTGATCAATCATATAAAAGATAATCCTGAGTACATAAAACAGCAGGAGACATTTCATAAGAAAAATCTGATGCGTAAAGAATACTATCATATTTTTTATGAATTGCCTGAACTAGCCCCCAAATCTTTTAGTGCTTATAGCAGAATGAAAAATGCTCAAACGAAAAATTTTCTCAAACTTAAAGATCAAGCAATAAAACATGGGATTTCAATAAGCTAAAACTGAATATAGTATATTTATCCAGGCAGCCAGTAGAGCGGCTGTGGTTCCCTGATCCTGAGCCTTGACAGGAGGGAATGCTTATGAGCGATTATGAGATTTTTATGATAATCCTGACGACAGCCAGCTTAATTGTATCTATCCTTACATACACACATAAGAAATAGCCGCCCTGCTCTCTGGTAAAGAATAGGCGGCTAAATCTTAGCTAAACATATTTGCCAGGACGGGGAACCTTGACTTCCCTTACTGGCTGTCTTGATAAGTATATTATATGCCAGCTTCAGGAATTTGTCAATTTCCCGTTGCAAATCACCCATATCTCTTACTATCCCCATTTTCTTCTTATACCGCTTCGAGGTATGCCAAATCTTTCACCGCTTCAAGTCGTTTCTTACAAGCTCTGTATATTTCCTGATAATGTTTCCCTTGCATAATTCCCAGATCAACCTCATGCAAAATGATATTTTCCATTAAAGACAAGTTATTAAGCTGCATCACCGTAGCTTCGTCCCTTTTGTTGATTCCTGCCATTTTATTTGCCAGTCTGGTATAAGTCATATAAAGCATTTCTGCATGACTGCTTCCCTGCCCCTTTGCATACTCAACAAGTTTCTGAATCGTATCCGTCTCTGCCTTTCTGGTAAACTTTCCTGCCTTCCGGGTTTCAATCCACATTTGAGTAGATTTCTCGCGGATAAAGTTCTCCATCTGATTAAATGCCCGGATATACTGCAATTTCCATTCAAGAGCTTCTTTCCCGGTAAAACCCATTACCAACAATGAAAAGCCATCTCTCGTCATTAAAAACATAGGATATCGTTTTCCACGATTCTCGTAAGTTGATTCGAAGAAAAATTTCGCTCCACCATTTTGGACACCTCTTTTTCCTATCAACTCTCCATACATTCTTCTTATTTCGGCTATCAGCTTGTCATGCCTCTTTCCAAACTTCTCGGCCACCTGCAAACTATCACACACAGCTTCATCGTTCTTTAAATACACAAGTTCATTCATCTGTACGCCTTTCTTTAGCTATATCCAAAAATACCATCTTATTCCATCAATTTATTAATTTCTCACCGCTTCCTCACCGCTTCGAGCAAATATATCGATGTTAATCGACAGTTCAAGCACTCCCGGTTCTCGCCGCCTTTTTGACCGTTCTTCACTGCTTCCTCACGGCTTCATTCTCAACAACACTCCTTAAAATAGTGAAATAGCTCCTTGAACCGTAGGTTCGGCAGCAGGATTTTTATTAAATGCCAGCATCACCGCTTCTACTGTTTTATCGGCTCATTTAGCCTTTTTATCTACTCTCCCTTACAACTTTACCTCAAGCACTTTGCAATCGTTTCTTGCCCTGTTTTATCCTTGTGTTGCTGTATTTTCAGACCTGTTCTGTTTCAGTCTTTCTCCCATCTGCTGCCGCTGGTCCTCTGTGTACTGCCTTGGCGGAGAAATCCGAAGCCAGGATACTGGAACATGAGCACAAATGCTTCCGTCCTCGTTATCCGCAATGATCCGGCAATCTTCTGGGTGCTTCTCTGCCAGCTTGCGGATTGCAGACTTATACCGGCCCTGTGAGAATGATAAAGTTGCTCTGGTACCGTTGGTCATAAATTCAATTACATTTTCGTTACATCCATCCATAAAAACCTCCTTTTCGTTTTGTTCGATAATATTTACAGTCTTATTTTTCGGGGTTCGCTCGGGCTTCGTTCTAACGCACTTTACTCTTTTAGGGACTCCGAAATCTCCGAATATCTACGCGCGTAATCATGTCAACAAACTCCTTTGCGTGCGTAATCGCGTCCACGAATCCCCATACTCCCGACATTTTTTGTTTAAAAATCCATCAATTTGTAATCATCTTTAATATCATCAGGTAATCCCTTAAAAAGAAAATTCTGAGGCATTCTTCGCAGTACTCCAACAATTTCAAATCGCTGTTCACTCTCCAACATAGTTTTTATTTCTGGATATTCTTCAACATTCTTTGTATACCATGACTTCTGCTGTGGCGGAGAATACCGTGGATCATCACGCACATACAGGAACAGCCACTCTATACACAGGCTCATTGTAAATTGAACATGCAACCCACATTCGTAATAATATTGAGCTATCATTAATGCATCATGAAGTGTAGTTGTTATCCGCTCTGGTTCCTGATAATTTCCCTCTGGATAATATTTCACGATACATTCATCTTTCATAAAACTCCATGGAGCAATGGACACAAACGGAGCATGATCTGCCTGAACCGCCATTACCATCTGAGCTCTTTGGTATAAAGCATCAAGCCTTTTAATCAACGGACTTCCCATGATTCACCACCACCTTTAAATATGCAAATCCTTTGTCTGTTTCTTCGTCCCATTATGCCCCTGTGATTTCTTTCTGGCATTTTCCCTTTTGCAAGCTCTCAACCACTGATGCAACTCCGGCACGCTTGTAGCCCTTATCGTTACACGCTTATTTCTTCTCGGCATTTAATACTCCTTCCTCTGGCAAACGTGGAATATTAAGAATGATGGTCGTTACAACGCTATGCTTCTGCTGAAATTCAGCCAATTTCTTCTCATTGTAAATACCATCTTCGCCCAATATTGTATAAAGTCTTTCCTTTCCGGGAACAGGCTTTACCATGATCAAGTGAATAGTATCTGCTTTCTTTTGCAATAGCATAGCCCGTTCTTCTGCTTGCTTTAATCTTGCTTGTATATTCATTATGTCCGCCTCCGCTGTGATTTCTGCTCCTGTTCTACTCGTGACATCAATTCTTCCATAGCTTCCAGACGTTCAATCATATCTACATTCTTTGTCCACTGAGAGCACTGTGACAATGCTGCATTAGCCGCGTTCACTCTGATCTGTGCCGGCACTTCCGTATCAGTAGCCGTATTGACCAACACTGCTGCACATTCTCCAAGTTTTCCCTGCAGGTATGCAATCGCTCCTGTTACGGCCTCGTTTCTTGCCTCAGAATACTTACGCTGGAAGCTGTCTGAATGAATCACAGTATAAATTGTAGGTCTGGGAATCTTCGTCTTTTTGGATATCTCACTTATATTTGGACACGTTAAAAATGCCTGTACTAATATGTCCTCACGTGCTTCTGCTGATATACCTTTTGCCATAGTAATCACCCCTAACTAATCAATGATATTTTCCAATACATAAAAACAGACGGTTTTGACAGGTTCTATTCCAACCTTTAGAACGGATATCTATTACATGCCTTTAATGCCGCCCGGAACACTGCCAGTGTTTTCTTCCGGTATGCATAGAAATCTTTATGGCAAAGAGATATGACTCTACCGTAAGCCATTCTGTCATAGCTCATTCCAATTACGATGCAACAATAAAGTTCATCAGAAACACTCGGATACACTTCTGCTGCGCACTGTAACAACAATATTTTGTCCCTCATTTCAAGCTTTCGACAAAACTCATTAAATTTCTTATCTTCTTCCTCTGAAAATCCATAATCTTCATAAGTTGCTTCTCTTGTAAGCATTCAATCACTCCCTGCATTCTCCCTGCCACGCTTTCTGCATGACAGGGAATTGTTTTATGCCAATTCAAACGGATTTCTTCCGCTTGTGCTGCGTCTTAATTTTGCTTCCTCAATAATTTCGTCAAATACTGTTCTACGATTAATCTGAGCAGTAAAACGATAATTTCCACTACTCTGCTGTCCACCAGATTCCTCTCGAACAATCTTTCTGAGCAGTGCTTCTGGTGTTTCAATGTTATTGCCCTGTTTCTGGTCACCAAGGACAGCCAGAAATTCACTTCTTGGTGGAATGACCGCACCTTTAGCCAGATACGGAATTGTATTTACCCTTGGCAAACTCATATTGTAATAGCCCCATCTCCGGTTACCTGTAGGACCCGTTACATCATAAGAAAAGCTGAATGCTCTTTCGATTCCAGACAGAGAACTATTAATATTTCCTATCGTGCTGTTTACTTTTCCAACAACATTATTCAATGTCCTTGTGATTCCACTGGTTGCATTTGAAATTCCATTTGCCAGATTGTTTCCCATCCTCGTTCCGATAGACTTCATCTCACGTGCTAGCCCTTCCAGGCTTCTTTCTGTATTCCGGATCATCTCAGAAATTATCTGTGCAATACGTTCACCGGCCCATTTCCATTTATTGGTCATGGTATTGTACTGACCGGAGAAATGGCTATCTACTGTCTTCTGCATCTCTCCAAGCTTCAGATTTGCATGCTGCTTCATCTGATCAAGGTTCTTATCCACCTCCGCTGCTGAATTGCCCCAGTTTGTCACTGTTGCTGTGTTCACCCCGCCGGAAGCGTCCTCTGCTGCTTTCTGGAGTCCTGCCAGATTCGTTTCTGCATCTGTCTTCATCTTTCCCGTAGAAGTCGTTACTGTCTGCTGCGCACCAACAATATTTTTGTCTACGCTGGTCTTTGTAGCCTGTACTGCATTCGGGAAGACCTCTGAGAAAATTCTTGCAGCAGTCTCAGTATTTCCGCCCATATTCTTAACTGCTGCCATGACGTTGTTATATGCATCCTGTGCAGTACCACCAGAATCCACTGTTCTTTCCAGTGCGTTCAATAACTGTCCCTGTTCATCCGTTCCAAGATGCATCTGATTTGTCAAATTTCCAATAACAAGTTTCAGATCATCGTAAGATTTCTGAGCACTCTGGCTTCCAAGATTAATCTGACTTGCCATGTTGGTTGTATCACTGCCGAGTGTTTTAATGGATTCTGACAGGATATCAAACATATCCTCTGTAATGAGCCCCTTCTGTCTCAATGTCTCGAATGCCTGTGTTGCCTGCTCAGATGTCACGCCCATTTCACCCAGCTTATCAATAAGTTTCTGCGTTGCACTGGACTTTTCCTCAGCAGTCATTCCCTCTTTCTCAAGAGACTCTTTCAGATTCCAGATTTCTGTTGCAGAACCGGATATGATATCGCCACGCCGCTGTAATGTCTGAATGAAATTGTCCATGGTATTTCCAAATGTACCACCAACACCATTACCACCCTGCATGGTCTCCACCATTTTTGCCAGTTCAGAAGTAGCTGCGGCTGCCGCAACACCCACACCGGCAATCAATCCTGCAGTGCCTACCAGTGGCGCAATGGCTGATGCAAGAGAAGTAAAGCTTCCTGCCGCGCCTTTTACTGCATTGCCTAAAAGAGTAGTCAGATTACCGGACAATTCTCCGATTGCTTCGGATCCGATCAGTTTCTTTCCAATTGCCTTTAGTAGTAATTTTACGAGGGCACTGATTCCCGTGATATCTGCAATCTTCACTGCAATAAACGCTTTACCAAGAAAAGCAGCTATCTTACCGGCTGTTCCGCTCGCCTCCATGCCATCAAACAGGCCTCCAAGCGATTTGACAACAGCTTTTATCACCTGCTTCAGGTGTCCAAGCCAGTCAACTTGTGTCAGCATATCTCCGACACCTTTTCCAAAAGCCTCCCAGTCTGTCTTTTCTGCCATATCCACTAGGGATCCACACAGATTGTCCAGAAAGGCTTCCAACTTACGTCCATTCGCTTTCCAGTCAAATTCCGATACAAAGGTATTGATACCACCGGCAATGTTATTTACCAGCTCTGACCAGTCAAAACGCTCTGTAAAGCTGTACAATGATGTGAATGCACCATTTAATCCGGTTGCCAGTGTATCTCCGATTTCTGAAAGGGAAAAGCTTGATACAGCACCATTCAGGCCATCCGCAACCGCCTGTCCAATTTCCTTATACGGAAGGCTGTGGACCATTCCGTTAAAGATATTCCAGGCAATCATGAACCTGTTTCCTATGAGCTGTCCAAGATTGTTCCAGTTGACTTCCCGAACAAAGCCGGCGATTCCGGTTGCAAATTTCTTACCAAGGTTTTTCCAGTTGATTCCTGTAATCAGGAGATTCAGCGTATTTACAATCGTGTTGATACCGGCACCAACCGTCCGCCCCATCAAATCCCAGTCGATGTGATTTACCAGACTGTTAAATGTTCTGGTAAATGCATTACAGAATTTCGTTATCTTAGGGCCAACCTTTTTCCAGCTGATAGCATCATAGACTTTTTGAAGTCCTTTATTTATTCCACTGGCAATATAAGCTCCAAGGCCTTCCCAGTCTTCCGATTTAATGAGCTTCTTGATTTTATCCGCAATTCCTTTAATACTATTTGCAATCGGGACCGTTTCAAACATCTGTCCCGGTGTAGGTGCTTTGTATCCACCGGAATCATCTGTTCCTGCCCTCCCACTGGTTGAAGCTTTGTGCACCTCATCCAACGAAGAAAGATAGTCTTTTGTCTGCTTCGATGCCTTTTTCGCATTCTTCGAGGTCTTATCAAGACTTGCCGCATAATCTTCCTGAACGCCAACCGCCTTTACAAAACTGTTCTGTCCGGTCAGTGCCGCAACGAACATTCCCACATAAGTGATTGCCCTGGAAATCATATCAATAAATCTTGACATGATCGGAGCTACCACGGTGAGAACAGGTGCAAAGGCTGTAGCAAATGAGTTTTTCAGCCTCGTCATGCTGGACATCAAAGAGGATATTGCTGAATTGGTACTGTTAGAATACTGTGCCAGATTTTCAAAACCGGTCTTTACGCCATCACTGACAGCACTTATCGCCCGGAATACTCCTGAAAACAGCAACGACATTCCCAATAGCCGGGAAAGACTCATTCTCGACCGGTTTGTCTGCTTGTTCAGATTAAACATGTTCTCCACAGCTTTTTCATCGCTGAGACCATGCTCTTGATCGAGGAACCGGCACTTCTCAATGCCGATCCCATATTTTTTACAACCATACCTACACGGGCAGCAGCTTTCTGAAGATTCTGCATCACCTGTACGAGCCGGCTGTTTTTCTGTCGGTATTCCTCAACTTTGTTTTTCAGATTATTGTACGATGAATACAACCTTCCGTTCATGCGTTCCAGCTTCTGTGATTCCGCATTGTATTTCTCAGCCGTACCCTTATACTCATCTGTCGATGCAGGATTTACATAGGCCCTTCCGGATGCCTGCATCTCTTTTTGTTTCCGCTGTAATCTGTCAATATCTGCCCAGATGCCATCCATCTGTTTGTCAAGCTCCTTAAGCGGTGCAGAATCTATTGAAAAGCCCATCTCCAGCCATTCACGCTGTTTTGTCTCAACCTTTTCAAACTCATTTTCCAGCGCTTTCATGTCGTCTTTGAGCTTTTTGTATTCCTCTGTCTCAATTCTGACTTTGCTCAGTTCTTCCAGCTTCGATTTTAACTCTGATACTTTACGTTCCTGCTTCTCGTAGTTCTGATACAGGTCCGTTATTGCTGTTATCTGCCTCTGGAAAGAACTTTTTGCTGAATCACCCATCTTCGATACCTGTGCGGATATTCTGGTCATTCCAGCCTTCACAGCGTTCATTCCTTTCGACACACCGCCGGTATCTATTCTGGTATCAATGATAATTGAACCATCTGCCATGTTATATCTGCCTCCAAACTATTTGAGGTTAAGCATCTCATTCAGCGTATCCTTGTACGCCTGCGCCTCTTCGCTGAGACGCGTTTTTATATCAATAATGTTCTTATTTTCTTGATAGAATTTCTTTTCCCATTTATCCAGACGTTCGCCTTTTACTTTTTTTGACCGGATTCCAACAACTGTGTTAAACAGGCACTCACCAGATTCCATAAAGTATCCGAAAAACGTCCACCAGTGCATATATGGTATGGATCTGATTTCTTTTCCGGCAACCTTGTTTACAGCCGGTACAATCATATCTCCGTCCTGTTCCCAGTCCATTAAACGGGGCTTTGGTCTGTTCGGGGCATCATCAGTCTGTCCACAGTCGATAAAGTCACAGGCTTTCTGACATGCTTCTGTCAGATCTTCAAAAGGAATATTCTGCCACTCTTCATACAAGATCTGTAACATAATAAATGTTTTTGCCTGCTGATCTAAATCTGAATCATTCATAGCAATAAGAATGTCAATAATTGCTCTAAAATCTGTTCTGATAGTGTAAGCCACCCCATTAATATTTAATGAGGTGGGCAGTTCATAAGCTCTCATCCAGTATATTTTTCAGTGTACTTTTTCATCCGCTCCTGCTGCGCCTTTTCCCTGGCATTCAGCTCTTTTTCAATAATTCCACCAATAACTGTAATAATCTGCTCTGCAAACATCTCACCGCTGTCGAGAATGGTAAACGGACTGGTAATCTTGAAGAAACTCTCTGATACAGGAGCACCAAACAACAGATCAATCTTTTCACCAGCTTCTTTTTCCAGATCTGGAAGAATCTCCTCGAAGTCTTTGTCTTTGATTTTGTCATTGATTCCAGTAAAAAACGCTGCGGCTTCTTTATATCGCTTTAAAATGCCGGCATCTGAAGGAATAAATCTGAACACGCCCAGATCATTTCCGTCCTGGTCTGCAATCTGGTATGTCTTCGCACCGGTCTGAACCACTACTTTTTCCATTAATCCTCATCCTCACTTTCCTGTTCTTCTGCTTTCAGCTGTTCTTCCAGCTCGTTAAGTTCTTTGATATTATCCATGCATTCAATTGCTTTATCCGCTGTAGCTTTCATGGAATTACGTACCTCATCGCTCTGCACGAAATCCGCATAAAGATCGCCAATATTCCCAATCGCATTAGCCAGAGAGCTAAACACGCCCTTCTGCAATCGCATTCTTTCCCTGTGCAAGCGTTTCTGATCTGAAATCTGTTTCTTTCTTCCCATGTCATTTTCCTCCGTTTTTTCTGTCATAAATAGCCGCCAGCTCACATACAATCACAAATAACAAAAGTGCAATAACTACCACCAATATCACCTCCGCGACAATGAAATATTACCTGTTACATATATTTTACCATCAAACCTGACCACAGTTGTGGTACATGTTTGCCCCATCTTGCACCGTTCAGTCTGGCATGATATGATGCATTACAAGGGTGACCGCCCTCATTACTCTTTCATACTGGCAGCAGGATTACTTCTTTTGGATTTCGTTTCTAAATCCCTGACAACAGCACAAAGAAGGTCCTCACATAACCGAGAATGATGATAATTCTTCCGTAACACTTCTAATTCTTTCATCATTCCCTGCCAGTAGGCATCATCTTCAGGTCTACCCGGAGGATACAGCTTTTTGTATAACCTCCAGCAACTCGTGAAGATGTCATATATCTGCTTTAATTCTTCTTTATCGTTCACTGGTTACTCCTCCGGCATGATATATATCTTTTCTCCTGCTGCATACTTCTGAAGCATCTCCTCAAGAACTTCCGTCGCTCGCTCACAACTTTTGTATTCTGCTATGTACATTCTTCTTTCTCGAATAAAATATCCCTCTGTGCACGGCATTCTAAAATCAATGATTCTTACTTTATCCTGCGTCATTACTTTCATGGTTGCTATCCTTTCCGGCGGTAAGCCGCCTATAAAATATACTTCTTGTTAGTCAAACGGTATTTCCATTTGCTCCATATCATTAACCGTCATAAAACCTGCTGTATCAGTTTCCCAACCATAAGGCTTCCTGAAATCATCTCGATTATCGCTTATTCTTTTAGATGCTTCGTCAAAATAAAGTTTGATAGCTTTGGCTCCTATCGCAAGTTTGCCAGTTAAACGGTTCTTTGAAATTGTCAAAAGACGTTCATCATCAGACAAGGTCTTGTCCCGCTTATAGGTCATCACGACGTCAACTTTGTTTGTGATATCTGAACTTCCGCTGACAACATCATTATCATCTGCGCCTAAGCTATTTTTACGGGGATGTACAACCAAAATTACGGCCACGTTATAGTTTTTTGAAATCTTAACCAGCTTATCAACAAACTTGCTTTGAGCCCTGTATAAGTCTATATCCAAACCAATATCAAGAGCGGTCATTAAGTTATCCAATAACACCAGTTGGATTCCGTACTGTTGTATTGCCTTTTCTATAGTTGACAGCAAGTACTCCAATTCGTTGTCTTCCGTCGACTGGTTATCAAACAGATAAGCTCGTCCCCGATACCATTCAGAGATTTTGTAAACCTTGCTGTCCGGAATAAAATAATTTACCGATCCGGCCTCTCCTGCGCGATCAATTACGTTCTGCTGGCCTGCAATCTGAAAGTCCAACCAACGCTTGAAAAAATAATCGGGCAACTCTCCAGAGTATGCAAAAACAGATTTTCCGTTATCCAAAGCATTCGCCAATATCTGGGAGCCAAGTGTACTCTTTCCGTCTCCTCTCTTGCCTGTCAAAATAACAGTTTGCCCCAAATAAATTCCACCAGATAAGACTTTATCAATCCCTGTAATCCCTGTTGATATCTTCGGAAGTGAAAATAAGTCCACTGCCTTAATATCGGCAATTTCTATCACTCGATCAATTAATACTGTTTTCGCCTGCTCAACTGCCCTACGAACTGCGTCTTTTCCATATTTGCATAATAACTCATTAGCATCTTTGCACCCTCTATAGTCCTGCTGCTGAACTGCCTTAACAGTTCCCCTGAATCGCTTTCTCATTTCATCCAAAAGAGTAATTATCCCGTTTTCACAATCCCCGAACACAATTAACGTATCAAAATTTTGCATCCAGTCCCAGCAATAAGGAATCCATGTAAAACCATTTTTTCCAAAGGGAACAGAAACTGCATTTTCTATTCCAGATTCCGTAACTGATAAGCTGTCAAGTTGTCCCTCTGTAAGTATCAGGGTTTTATTGTCCAGATTACACTGATACATTCCAAACAAGATAGGTTTGCAGTTTGCTTCACACCATTCTTTCCCCTTGTCCACTGTCGGATTGAAGTCTGTTTTTCGGTATTTTATAAACTGCATATCTCCTTTTTCATCCAAGAAAGGGAATACCAGAATATTCTCATGTTTACTCTGAACCGTAATATGATATTTTTCTGCTGTAGCAGTAGTGATTTTTCTGCTTTCCAGATATGCAACAGCTTCCGGCTTAGGCTTTATAGGCTCCATCTTCTTAAACTGCCGAAATCTTTTCTGTTTTCCAGTTCGGTAATACGCATCTATGTCTTTTCCTAAACTGAAATAATCAAAGTCTCTGGCAAGCGTAACCATATTCCCCGAAACAGAACAGGAGGATCTGAGACATTTAAACTGTCCGGTAACCAAGCTAATAGAAAATGTCCCTTTGTCTCCATTTTTGCCGCCTCTGCAATACGGGCAGAACAGAAGCTGAAGTTCATCCCCCCTCTGTTTAGATTGGATTCCAGAGACTCTGACAAATTCATAAGCATCTTCTTTCTTGAATTCATAATACTCCATTATCCCTCACTCCATAAATCAATAGGCTTCTCTTCCAGTTCTTCCGCTGTAACCTCAACACGCGGTTCTGGTTCTTTGACATAGTCACGCCATCTACTATTAAAAAATGTGGATCCATACATGATATATCTTTCTGCTGTTCCATTTTCCTGTATCTCCGCTATGTACGAATTAACAGCTCCAAGAACAACCTCTTCTCCTGCTTCATATAATTCCTTTTTAGCCTTTTGTGTCACGGCCGATTTCCCCAGCTTCCGTGGATATGTTCTCCAGACTTTTTCGAAGAAATCATCATAATATTTTTTATTTATATTTTTATTTTCTTTTTTATTTTCTTGTGTGTCATTTTGACCACCGGTTCCGGTGACATTTTGACCACTACCCCAGTGACATTTTGACCACCAGTGACATTTTGACCACCAGTGCACCATTGTTCATAATTCTTGTTAAACATTAATTCTGCGGTAACACCTCTCTGTTCAGAATTGATACAAATAATAATTCTGTCTTGCTGAAGTTTCTTTAATGCTCTCTTTACGGCTCTTAAATCACAATTCCCCCATCTGGCTATAAAAGATGCTGACAGTTTATGTGATTTTCTATGAAATCCAAATGTATAGCGGAAGATACAACTAATAACTTTTAATTCTGTCCCATTAAGTGAAAATTTATAAAGATTATCCAATATTTCATTTGCTACTGCTGTATAACCATTTTCAATCTGCGGATTTGCCACATTACCGCTCCTCCAATTCCTTCAACAACTCTCTTGCACTTTCCAGAGTTTTCAATGTATTTTCACCTCTATTCTCTAGAGTACGAATAAATTTTCGGATTTCCATTGTGTCTCCTGCTGCCGGAAGGTAGTAGCCTCCTGGACTCGTGGCGCTCGATAAGATTACTTTTCCTGATCTGCGCTCCATCTCAATCTGCTTCTGAAGCATTCGAACACTGGAAAAATGGCATTTCACAGTAAGGTATTCCGGTGTCAGTGCATTTTCTTTGCCCGGTAACAGATGTTCATATACGTTCATAGGACCACCTCCATCATTCCGAAAGTTCGTCCATGTACTGATCAACTTTACTGTAATTTATCAAATATGTACGGCCAATTCTTACTACCGCCCCAGATTCTTCTGCAATTCGCCTCATTGCGGAACGTCCCACTCCGTATCTCTCACAGGCTTGATCAATTCTTCCTGTTTTTGGATTGATTTTTGTTTCATTTCCAATATTTCTTGCATTCATAACTGTAAATCCTTTCTTTTATATTGTTTGTCGTGTGTTTCTGTGATATTATAGTAGCATATAATTTTGTATTTTATTTACATATATTTTTACATTTTCGAGGTGATTATCAATGAAATATGTATCTGATTTACAAATATTTTCTCAAAAATTATGTGATCTCATGAAAAAAAGAGGCATGACTTATAAAAAATAATCAGCCAGATCCAATACTACTCTACAATGCGTTTTATCCTCATGATCAATTACAGATTATTGATCAAAATGGAAATGGATTCGGTCGAAGTGAATATACTGAAAAAACAAGAAAATTTGATAATTGGATTAAAGGAAAATCATATCCCAAGACCATTACAGACATGTTGCAATTATGCAATGCTTTAAATTGTGATCTTGATTACTTTTTTACAGATATGAACTGCACGACTCATGATTTACAATTTATTCAGGACAAAACTGGATTATCAGAAAATGCAATCAGTAATCTTATCTCTATTAATACATATAATAAATATTTTCCTGGTTGCAATGATGATAAGCTGGCATTATTAAATCTAATTTTACAAGATTCTCATGAAAAAGAAGCTTTTTCTTCTTTATTGGATTTGCTTGTTAGTTTTTGCAGATTTACGGTTCCTGACGAATCTAATCAATTATATACTGTAGATTCTAATGGAATTACAGGATTTCAATATCATAAATCACTGTCTGGAAAAGGAATCTCATACAATCCTTTGCAAGTCCATTTTCATATTCAGGACATGGATAGTATGTATTATTTAAAAATATGGGATGCAATTCAACAGCTTAAAGAAACGTATAAAAAAAATAAGACCTAAACATTTATTCGGCTTTTTATTTAATTCCGAATATTATTTAGCTCTTTTGACCGACTTTATTGCAAATAGAAATCTACCACCTGTATAGATTACATACACAAAAAACTCAAAAAGCACCCAATACCTAACTCCCCTGCTTCCCTTTAAGTAGACCTGGTTATTTACCTTGTCTGCTTAAGAGGCATCATGTCATAAGGCATTGAGTGCTTTCACTTTTACAATTCTTTTAGAATTCTTTCTTTATCTTATCTATCTCTATATCTAAGGCATCTACATCTTTCACCAAACGTTCTATTCTTGTATGAATTTCTCTT
>ENA-OPZZ01001514-OPZZ01001514.1-human-gut-metagenome-genome-assembly--contig:-NODE-1514-length-14024-cov-3.675685_pt1 | contig 14024 bp, 13 predicted proteins | sample MGYA00242487_ERZ504511 | MGnify/ENA primary metagenome ERZ504511 (study PRJEB26092, sample SAMD00036241) | human gut metagenome | host: Homo sapiens | study: EMG produced TPA metagenomics assembly of... | reverse complement strand
TAATCTCGACGCTGACGGCAATCCCATGGCCGAAAGCGACTTCGACGCGGAAACCCAGCAGTTGCTTGCCGACTACCAGCTGATTCAGTACGATATCACCACAGGGAAGAACTACCTGAAAGACACCGATTTCATGGATCTTCCCTAGAGGCAAGGGGGAAGAGATGGCCGCAACCGATCGCGAACAGCAGATTTTGGCGTGGATTAAGCAGAATCCTTTGATCAGCCAAAACGAGCTTGCGGAACTGTGCGGCATCACCCGTTCAGGGGTGGCCGCGCACATCTCCAACCTGATGAAAAAAGGGTACATCCAAGGCAAAGGGTATATCGTCACTCCGCCCAGCTATGTGGCTGTTGTTGGCGCCATCAATATAGACCATTACGGTGTCGCCATGCAGGATGTGGTTGGGGAAAGTTCCAACATGGGGCGCATTGTGTCATCCGTGGGCGGCATTGGTTACAATATCGCCTACAATCTGAACCGGCTTGGCGTGCCGAATTATTTGATTTCCGTCTATGGTGATGATGAGAACGGCGAACGCGTCAAGCAGGACGCGTATGCCAACGGCATTGACATCACGCATGCCAAGCAGATTTCCCATATGCCTACTTCCACCTTCTTGTCGGTTGTTTCCGCGCAGGGGCGTCAGATTGTGGGTCTTGATGATATGCAGATCAGTGCGGAAATCACCCCGGAATTTCTAGCGCAACGAGAGCAGACCATCGTCAATGCGGAAATGGTGGCGATTGATTCGAGCTTGCCGTCTGATGCCATAGCATGGGTTTGCGAAAAAACAAGTCGACCGATTTTCGTGCGCGTGGTTTCCGTTAATAAAGCGGCGCGAATCACGCCGGTGCTCGATCGCATCGACACTATGGTGCTTAATTCCGCCGAAGCCAAATTCGTGTCGGGGATTGAGGTGCATGACGAGGCCAGTGCCAGAGATTGCGCCGAACATTTGCTGCGGTCCGGTGTGCGTAATGTGTTTCTTTTTGTGGATGATTCGGACATGCTGTACTGCTGCGAACATGAAAGCTTTTTCTGGTCTTTGCCGGGAAGGGCGGAGGAACGTCGATATACCAATGGTGGTGCGTCGGCGGCGTTGAGTGCGCTGGTGTGGGCGCGTCGTGAGCATAAAACACAGCGGGAATGCGCTAGATATGCGTCTGCGGCGGCTGCGATGAATATGTCTCAGGTGCAGTCGATTTGCGCTGATTTTTCTGAAGAAGCTGTGCGGCGCAAAGCTGATTTGCTGCAGTAACGCAGGTATGGCGGTCTTACATTTGTTTCTTTCGTAATCGCGAGACACGCGATTTTTCCATATGTTACATCGATGAAAAATAAGCAAAAGTTGACTGGCTTAAACTTTTGTTGTACTCTAAATTGAAGATAAAACGTTTCATCAAGGGTGTATCAAGGCAGATATATCCCCGAAAATGTAGGAGGCAATATCCATGGCGGATATGACTTCAGGAAATACTGTTCCTGACCGTTACGTTGTGGTCATCGGTGGCATGAACATGGACATCTGTGGTAGACCGACGAGCACCGTAGTGGACCGAGACTCGAATCCGGGCGTCGTCAGCATGTCCGCAGGTGGTGTCGGGCAGAACATCGCACAGAACATGGCTCATCTGGGCATGCCGACATACCTGATCACCGTCTACGGCGACGATGAGAACGGCAAGACCCTGGAACGTTCGTGCGCGGCCAACAACATCAATCTTGACTATGCCGCACAGCTGGAAGGACGCCGTTCTTCCACCTACATGTTCATCACCGACGATACGGGCGATCTGCTGGTGGCCGTCAACGACATGGAAATCTGCAAGGAAATCAATCCGGCATTCCTCGAATCTCGCCTCGACTTCATCAACGGTGCCGCCATCTGCCTGCTTGACGCCAATCTTGAACCGGAAACCATGGCATGGATTGGCGAACACGTCACCGCGCCACTGTTCGGAGACACCGTTTCCACAGTCAAAGCGCACCGTTTCGACACGATCCTCAACAAGATGACCGTGCTCAAGCCGAATGATTTGGAAGCATCCGTACTCACCGGCATCGGTATCGCCGACCAGTATTCGGCAGGTGCCGCAGCGAAGACCTTGCTCGACAGGGGCGTGAAGAACGTATTCATTTCATTGGGTGCCAACGGAATCCTGTGCGCGAGACACGAAAATGACGAATACAGCTTCAAGCATGTGCCGCCATACCGTACCGAAATCGCCACGGCAAATGGGGCCGGAGATGCCGGCATGGCAGCCATCACCTGGAGCTTCTTCGATAACCCCGATCGAGATCTTGAAGAAGTCGGCAAAATTGCGCAGGCAGCATCCAGCATCGCGCTCGAATGCACAAAAGCAGTGCCCGATATCACCGTGGAACGCATACGTAAGAAGATGTCCGGCGAGATCGAGCCGTTGCTCGACGAAGTGCGTACCGCCTGAATTTTGCTACATCACACGTCCATCAACCCATACAAACACAAGGAGAACCGACAATGGTAGTCAAGCAGATCTATTCTCTGATCGAATACGATGAGGCCGTCAAAACCATGGAGGCTGGTGCCGACAACATTGGACTGGTGCCGATGCAGAATGGTGGCGTTCCGGCACATCGCGTGCCAATCGAACGCGTGCACCGCATTTTCGACGAATGCAAGCGTCGTGGCGTCACCTCCGTGGCCATCATGCTGACCAACGATCCCGACGAGATGATCGAGCTTGCCAGAGAGGTGCGGCCTGACATTCTGCATATCGCAGGCGATGGGTACGCCGCAGATGAAGCATTCGCGGCCCGACTTAAGGAAGCCGCTCCGAACACCAAACTCATGCAGGCCGTGCTCGTTGACGATGAATCCGCCGTCGACCGTGCCAAGAAGTACGCACAATACTGCGATCTCATCCTCACGGACTCCGGTCTGGCCCCCGACACCGGCATTGGTGCCAGCGGTCTGACCCACGACTGGAGCATTGACGCCCGTATTGTGGCCGAATGCGGCAAGCCGGTCATCATGGCTGGCGGTCTTGGACCAGACAATGTTGCCGAAGCTATCGAACAGTGCAAGCCGTATGGCGTGGACTCCCTGACGAAGACCAGCATCAAATACGACGGCGGCTACATGGAGAAAGACATCGACAAGGTTCGTCAATTCTGCATCAATGCCGACGCTGCGGCCGCAAAGATCGGACAGTGACCGATGGCTATGGAAGTCAAACTGCTGCAACCCGTCAAAGTGGTCTGCACTGACGATTTAGGGGAGACTCTGGTCGATATCATGCAGACCGCGGGCTATTCTCGTCCGCTGATGGTCACGGATTCCTTCGTCGGAAGCATGCCGCTGGTCGTTGCCGCACGTACCAAGCTTGAACAGGTCGGTGTCGATGTGGCGGTATTCGACCAGGTCAAGCCCGACCCGCTTTGCGAAACCGTGGAATCCGGCGTCGAAGCATTCGAAGCGCATAAGGCTGACAGCATCATCGCCATCGGCGGTGGCAGTTCCATGGATGTTGCCCGAGGCATCAACATCGTGCGTGTCAACGGCGGATCCATCATCGAATACACCGATCCAGCCAAGCCGATCGCACCATGCAACGGTATGATCGCAGTTCCGACCACCGCCGGCACCGGCAGCGAAATGTCCAACGCGCTGGTGGTCACCGAAGGATCCACCGGTCGTAAACTCGCGGTGCTTGCCGATCCGGCAGTCAGCGAATATGCCGTGCTGAACGCGGATCTCATGCTGACACTGCCCGCAAAAATGACCATCGCTTGCGGACTTGACGCATTCTGCCACGCCGCGGAAGGATACCTTTCCCGAATGGCAAGTCCGGTCACGGATGCCATTTGCGAAAAAGCGATGTTCCTGCTGTACAACTATCTGCCGCGTGCTGTGGCAAACGGTCAGGATCGTGAAGCCAGGGAACGTGTGATGGTCGCGTCGACGCTTGCAGGATGGATGCTGAACAATGCGGGAACCATTGCGGGGCATTCCATCGCACACGTGCTCGGAGCGAAATACCACATCGTGCACGGTGAAGCCGTTGGCTACGCGTTGCCGGCGGTTATGGAGTTCGTTGCTCCCGTACGTGCGCATAAGGTTCGTGAGATCGGTCAGATTCTAGGTGCGGTCTACCCGGAAAATGCGCCGGACGAGCAGGTTGCGATTATCGCAAGCAGAGCGTTCAAGGATTTCCGCGACCGCATGCTCGGTCTGCATCCTGTTGAGGATTACGGCATCAGCGTTGAAGAACTCGTTTCCAATGCGCAGGCCGTAGTTGACGAGCGTTTTGCAGGAAACACACCTCGTGACATCGATCTTCAGGCAGCCGAACAACTGCTCGAAGGTTTCGGAAGTCGCTGATATCAAAGGCCATTGCCGGCCTTGCAACAAGTTGTGTGACCGATGAGCTGGAGTCAGTCAATCGTCGACCACCTCATTATCGGTTCAAAGTTGGAGCACATAAGGAGGAACCATAATGTCCAAGAAAATCATCCTTGATTGCGATCCGGGACATGATGACGCCGTCGCCATCCTGCTTGCCGTGGGCAATCCCAATATCGATCTGCTGGGCGTCACCACGGTAGGTGGCAATCAGAGCCTTGACAAGGTGACCTACAACGCCCGTGCAGTGCTGGAAAAGGCGCATGCCACCGACGTGCCGGTGCATGCCGGATGTGACCGTCCGCTGGTGCGCAAGCAGGAAGTGGCAGCTTCCATTCACGGCGAAACCGGTCTTGACGGCGTTGAACTGCCTGAACCCAGCCGTCCGCTGGAAGCCGGACATGCCGTCAACTGGATTATCGACACCATTATGAGCAACGAGCCAGGCACCATCACTCTGGTGCCGACCGGACCGCTGACCAACATTGCCATGGCTGCCCGCATGGAGCCGCGCATTGTTGAACGTGTCAGGAAGTCGTGCTTATGGGCGGCGGATACCATGTGGGCAACTGGAGTGCCGTGGCCGAGTTCAACATCAAGGTCGATCCGGAAGCCGCTCACATCGTGTTCAATGAAGCCTGGCCGATCACCATGGTCGGATTGGATCTGACGCATCAGGCATTGTGCACGCCCGAAGTGCAGCAGCGTATCGAAGGCGTTGGCACTGATCTCGCCAAGTTCGTGTCTGGTCTGATGGACTTCTTCCGCAAGACCTATCAAGACAATCAAGATTTCATCGATCCTCCGGTCCATGATCCGTGCACGGTGGCATACCTCATTGATCCGAGCGTCATGACCACCCGTCGTTGCCCGGTTGATGTCGAAATCCATGGAGATCTCACACTTGGCATGACCGTCGCCGACCTGCGAGGTCCAGAGCCGAGCGCCGAAGAATGCCACACCCAGGTTGCAGTCAAGCTTGATTTCAACAAATTCTGGGATTTGGTAACCGACGCAATCGAGACCATCGGCTGAAAGAAGAGAAAGATAAGTAAAGGGGTGCTCTAATGACAGAGACCAAAAACAGCAAAATGCTCGACGAAGGCGGCAAGTCCGTCGTCGCATTGATGGCAGCATTGATGGCAGCCATCTTCGCGTTCCAGCTCAACGCGTCCATGCTTTCGCCTGCATTGACGACCATGCGTGTTGAACTCAACACCACCGATGCGCAGATTGGCTTGACCCAGACGGTGTTCTTCACCTCGTGCGCAGTGTTCTCGCTGTTCCTGCCGCGACTCGGCGATTTGATCGGTCGCAAGAAAGTGCTGCTTGGCATTCTTGTGCTTACCGCTTTGGGCTGCGTGGTTTCCGCGCTCGCGGTCAACGTGCCGATGCTGATGATCGGTCGTGTGATTCAGGGTGTTGCCGGTCCGATTGTGCCGATGACGCTGATCATGCTGCACGCCAAGGTTACTGAAGATAAGAAGTACGCCAAGCTCATGGCTATTCTGACTTCCGTTAATGGTGGCATCGGCGGTGTCGACGCTATTCTTGGCGGCTGGCTTGCTGGCACGTTCGGTTTCCGTTCCGTGTTCTGGGTCATGGTTGGCGTTGCGGTGCTTGCCATTGTGCTTGTGTTCGTGTATGCGGAAGAATCCACCGCTTCCGAGACTCCGAAGATGGATTGGGTTGGCGTGGTTTCCCTTGCCGCCGCATTCTTGGCCGCATATCTGGCCATCAACGAGATTCAGAAGCTGGGCTCCGCCAATTGGGCGCTGGTCGCTGTCGAAATCGTTATTGCAGCCGTGCTGTTCGTGGTGTTCTGGAATGTTGAGAAGCGTCAGAAGGCTCCGATGGTCACCACGCATTACCTCAAGCAGCGTCGTACTTGGGGTCTGCTGCTGACTACCCTGCTTACCATGACCGGCGTGTTCGCCATCATGAACGGTATCGTGCCTGCTCTCGCTCAGGATACCGAAGTCGGCGCCGGCATGAGCGCCAGCGTGGTATCGTTCGCCACCCTGACTCCGTATGCGTTGATCGGTCTCGCATTCGGCCCGGTCGCAGGCGTGCTCGCTTCGAAGTTCGGCTACCGTGCGGTGCTGCGTACTGGCTTGATCGTCTCTGTTGTGGGCGTGCTGTTCGGCATCTTCGTGTGCAACGTTCCGAGCATCTGGGCACTTGTGGTCATGTCTTTGGCTTTGGGTGTTTCCTACGCAGGTACTGCCAACATCATGCTGAACGTGCTGGCATGCGTGCTCTCTCCCGGAAGACAATCCGGGCTACCTGCCTGGTCTGAACTCCGGTGCATTCAACCTGGGTGCCGGTCTGAGTTATGCAGTGCTGTACGCTGCTCAGAACGCGTTCACCGCATCCGGCGGTGCGACCAGCGGCTACATCGCAGCCATGGTTGGCGGTGTGATTCTGCTCGGCCTCGCGTTCTGCGCATTCCTGCTCATTCCGAAGCCGGGAGAGCAGAAGTAATCAATATAAGCTTGCCTGTGTTGTGTGATTAAAAAAACGGCGGTTTTGCAGTCGGACTCCTCTCTGTCCGACCACAAAACCGCCGTCCTTTTTTATATATATATGATTGCGATTGTATGGTTACAGACATTTCTGATGGTATGCAATCGCTGGGTGCATTCAGATGTTCAGTGCCTTGGCGCCAATTGTCGTGACGGTAGAACATGCCCTTGGTGTCAAGCTTGTCGATAATCGCATACACCTTGTCTTGGGCGGCCTTGATGTCGGCTGCGGAGGTTTCCACCAACAGCACGCGGCCGGAATTGGCGACCAGGCCTTCTTCGCTACGAGCCACGCCAGCGTAATACACGTGGGAATCCTCGTTGACTGGAATCTCAGGTATCGCAGCGCCCTTGATCACATCGACAGGGTAGCCGTCGGCGGCGAGTACCACACCAAGCGTGGCGTTGTCGTTATCCCAAGTGAATTCCGGAGTCTCGCCATTGAGCAGAGCGCTGATGCCGGCGCCGAGATCAGACGTGAGCTTCGGCAGCACGACTTCCGTTTCCGGATCGCCGAAACGAGCATTGAACTCGATGACCTTCGGACCGTCAGCGGTGGCAATCAAGCCAGCGTACAGAATGCCAGTGAACGGCGTTCCTTCATCAGCCATAGCCTGAACGGTCGGCTTCACAATGGTTTCGATAGCGGTGTCAACCACATCCTGACCGATCTGCGGAACGGGACTGTACGCACCCATGCCACCGGTGTTCGGACCCTTATCGCCATCATAAGCGCGCTTATGATCCTGAGCAATCGGCATCGGCCAGAAATCGGTGCCGTTCACAAAACTCATCAGCGAGAACTCCTGCCCCTCCAGGAAGTCCTCGATGACAACCTTCGCACCGGCGTTGCCGAAACGATGATCGACGAAAATGTCTTCAAGAGCGGCAATGGCGGTTTCCTCATCCATGGCAACGGTCACGCCCTTGCCGGCGGCAGACCATCAGCCTTGATCACAATCGGAGCGCCATGTTCACGCACATAAGCGGTGGAACGCTCCAAATCGTCGAACGTCTGATACTTTGCGGTCGGAATGCTGTGACGCTCCATCAGCTGCTTGGCGAAATCCTTGGAACCCTCGATTTGCGCGGCGGCCTTGCTCGGACCAAACGCCTTGATGCCAGCTCCCGCGAAATCGTCGACGATGCCCTCGATAAGCGGCACTTCCGGACCGACGAACACCCAGTCGTAGCCGTTGTTCTTCACGAAATCAATCAGCGCGGCATGATTGGACGGGTTGATCTGCGTGGTGCGGATGCCGTCAAGCTCCATGCCTGGATTGCCCGGAGCCACCGTGACTTCGCTGACGCTGCCGCCGCGCATAAGTGCATGGGCGATGGCATGCTCGCGTGCACCGGAACCAATGACCAGAACCTTCATGTTTCCTCCTGTTGTGTCCCTTTTGGGAAAATCCTATGTTCAGGAAAGTCTTCGGAAATAAAAGGGGGTGGCCGTTATGGCTCACCCCCGTATATGTATTTACTGCAGTTCGACGTCGCTATCGGTCTTCTTGACGATATTGCCGAGTACGTAACCGGCTTCGTCATTGGACTTGAGCAATTCCATGGTCTTATCGGCATCTTCGGCGTTGACGGCCAGCACCATGCCAATACCCATGTTGAAGATGTTGAACATTTCCATATGGTCGACTTCGCCGGCCTTTTCGAGCACGTCGAAAATCGGCAGTACCGGCCAGGAGCCGAGGTTGATGTGTGCGGCCAGACCGTCCGGAATCATACGCGGAACGTTTTCGATGAAGCCGCCGCCGGTGATGTGGGCGACACCCTTGACCACGCCGGCCTTGAACAGCGGGGAGAGGGCCTTCACATAAATCTTCGTCGGGGTGAGGAGCACGTCGCCGAGCTTTTCGCCGTCGAGCTCGTCAAGCACGGTATCGACGGTATAGCCAGCCTTCTCGAACAGGGCCTTGCGCACCAGAGAGAAGCCGTTGGAATGTACGCCGGTGGACGGCAGACCAATGAGCACATCGCCCTCAGCGATGGTGGAGCCGTCCACGATTGCGGACTTCTCGGCAACACCGACCGCGAAACCGGCCAAATCGTACTCGTCTTCGTCATACATACCCGGCATTTCAGCGGTTTCGCCACCGATCAGACCGGAACCAGCCTGTACGCAGCCGTCGGCAACGCCAGCCACAACCTGCTCGAGCAGTGCTGGATCGTTCTTGCCGCAGGCGATGTAATCCAGGAAGAACAACGGTTCCGCACCCTGAGCGGCAATATCGTTGACGCACATGGCCACGCAGTCGATGCCGATGGTGTTGTGCTTGTTGGCCATCTTGGCAACGACCAGCTTGGTGCCGACGCCGTCAGTGCCGGAAATCAGTACCGGCTCCTTGTATCCGAGGGAAGCCAGATCGAACAGGCCGCCGAAGCCGCCGATACCGCCGACCACGCCCGGACGGTTGGTGCGCGCCACATGGGACTTGATGCGCTTGACGACTTTGTAACCGGCTTCGACGCTTACGCCGGCTTCCTCATATGCTTTTGGCATATCAAACCTTTCTCGGGTTCAGTGTTCTTCTTGGGATGAAGTAGTGGTGTATTCGTTGCCCTCGTACTTGCTCTTATACAAGGCGAATTCAGGCAGACGCACGCGATCTTCAGGAGTAAGGGACTTCAAAAAATCACTTTCATAATCGTCGAGTGCGGTCGGGTAGTCGCCATTGAAGTAGGCCACGCACAGACCGCCGTACGGGGCGTCCGCACCCAGGCCGATAGATTCGACCAATCCGTCGAGTGACAGGAACGCCAAGGAATCGGCGCCAATGAAATCGCGAATTTCTTCAACGGACTTCTTTGCGGCGATGAGCTCCTTGGTGGTGGAGATGTCGATGCCGTAGAAGCACGGGTACTTCAGCGGCGGCGAGCTGATACGCATGTGCACTTCGGCGGCGCCAGCTTCCTTCAGCAGCTGCACGATGCGCTTGGACGTGGTGCCGCGCACGATGGAATCGTCGATAACGATCACGCGCTTGCCTTTGACCACGCCGCGCACGGCGGACAGCTTCATGCGCACGCCCTGCTCGCGCAGTTCCTGCGTCGGCTGGATGAAGGTTCGAGCCACATACTGGTTCTTGATCAGGCCCATCTCGTTTGGCAGACCAGCTTCTTCCGCATAGCCGGAGGCCGCGGACAGCGAGGAATTCGGCACGCCAATGACCATATCGGCATCGACCGGCGATTCTTGGGCCAGACGCGCACCCATACGCTTGCGGGCGGAATGCACGTTTACGCCGTAAATGTCGGAATCGGGGCGTGCGAAGTAGATGAATTCCATCGAGCAGATGGCCAACTGGGTCTGATTGGTGTACTGCACGATCTTGTAGCCGTGATCGTCGATAACCACGATTTCGCCCGGGCGAATATTGCGCACCAATTCGGCGCCGACAACGTCAAGCGCGCAGGTTTCGGAAGCGAGCACATAAGCGCCGTTTTTCATCTTGCCGAGGGAAAGCGGGCGGAAACCGTTCGGATCAAGCGCGCCGATCATGGCGTCTTCGGTCATGATCAGGTAGGCGAAACCGCCATGCACGGTGTTGAGCGCTTCCTTGAGCTTGTCCATGAACGTACGCTGTGTGGAGCGGCGCAACAGGTGCATCAACACTTCGGTGTCGGAATTGGAGTGGAAGATTGCGCCTTCGTCTTCCAACTGACGCCTCAGAGTCGGGCAGTTCGTCAGATTGCCATTGTGGCACAAGGCCATATCGCCGTCATGGAAGCGGAAGATGAATGGCTGGATGTTGTCGGTGCCGCCTGAACCGGCAGTGGCGTAACGCACATGGCCGATCGCCTTGTCTCCCTTCAGGCGTTCGATTTCGCGTTCGTCGCCGAACACTTGGGTCAACAGACCCGTTCCGCGATGACCGATGAGATGACCGTTATCGTTCGAGACAATGCCGGCGCCTTCCTGACCACGATGCTGCAGCGCGTGCAGGCCGAAGTAGGTGAGTCGGGCGGCGTCCGGGTGACCCCAAACGCCAAAAATACCGCATTCCTCGTGGATGTCTTCGAGTTCAGCTGACAAGCCAAAGCTCCTTCCAAAACCATGGAGACAAGGGGTTCGCTACCGTTCAACCCTACCAACCGGAGGCTACAATTGGCGGTTTTCGTGGAGTCCTTAGGGGCACTTGGCATGTCGGGTGTGTCGAACAATTGTTCGAACTCTCTGATATGCTGAATGCAGGAAAATACAGTGCGGTGCATCGGCGATGCTTTGTCGGTGCTTTGCGAGGCGAAGTGCTCGTTGACGTTTCAAGATGGAGCCAAATCATGGAAGGAGTCTGAAGATGGCCGAACGTACCTATATCGCTATCGATCTGAAATCCTTCTATGCGTCTTCGGAATGTGCGGAACTCGGATTCGACCCTCTATCCACGCATCTGGTAGTGGCCGACCAATCGCGCACCGACAAAACCATCTGTCTTGCCGTGTCGCCATCGCTCAAAGCATATGGACTGCCGGGGCGGGCGAGACTGTTCGAAGTCAAAGCGAAGCTTAAAGAAGTCAATGCTGCACGGCGGGCAGCGGCACCGGGCGGTGTGCTGAGAGGTGAATCGTATGATGCGAAAGCGCTCGCAGCTAATCCGAATCTGGCTGCCGGCGTGTATATAGCCAAGCCTCGAATGTCGCATTATCTCAACATCAGTGCGAAAATCTACAGCATATATTTAAGGTACGTATCCGAAGCTGACATTCATGTCTATTCGATAGATGAAGTATTCATGGATGTTACCGGGTATTTGCGGGCTTACGGCAAAAGCGCGCATGATATGGCCCGTGAAATGATCCAGCAGATTCTTCGGGAGACGGGCATCACCGCAACGGCCGGTATCGGTACGAATATGTATTTGGCGAAAGTGGCTATGGACGTGGTCGCCAAGCATATTCCCGCGGATAAGGATGGCGTGCGTATCGCGCAATTGGATGAGATGTCGTATCGTCGGCTGTTATGGGCGCACAGGCCGTTGACTGATTTCTGGCGTGTGGGACGAGGGTATGCGAAGAAGCTCGAAGCCCAAGGTCTAATGACAATGGGCGATATAGCCCGATGTTCCATAGGCCGTGCCGACGAGTATTACAACGAGGGCCTGCTGTACAAGATGTTCGGTGTGAACGCCGAGCTGCTTATCGACCATGCGTGGGGTTGGGAACCTTGCACGATCGCCGACATCAAAGCGTATAAGCCAGCTGGTCATAGTATGAGTTCGGGGCAGGTGCTTACGGGCGCGGTCGGTTTTGACTCGGCGCGGCTGATTGTGAGAGAAATGGCGGACACCTTGTCTTTGGACTTGGTTGCCAAAGGTGTGAAGGCCGGCCATATGGGGTTGATGGTCGGTTACGATACCGCCAGTCTTGATCCAAAGCGGCTAGGGGAGTGTGGCACTCCGGAATTGAAGGCGATGGCTGAGCGAGCCATTGCCGAATATAGCGGTCCCGTAACTCTTGATAGGTATGGTCGGCGTGTGCCCAAGCCGGCTACAGGGTCGATTGGTCTGGACGACCATACGTCATCCACCACGCGCATATGCGATGCGGTTGACGAATTGTTCTGCAGAATCGTCGATCATCGGCTGTTGGTACGTCGATTGAATGTGGTTGCTTCTGATTTGCAAACGGTCGAACAGCTGGCTGAGCGGAATGCTGCGGCGAATTACGTTCAGCCCGATCTGTTTTCGGATATGCAGGAAGTCTCAAATGGAAGCGATAGCAACGATTGCAGTGATAACGTCGATAACAACGTGCGGTCTTCCTACGCTGACGATATGCGGGTTGTCGATGAGATTTCCGAACAGCATGTGCAGCAGACGATTCTTGACATCAAACGCAAGTTCGGCAAAAAACGCCGTCATTAAAGGGATGGACATGTTCGCTGATGCCACAGGTCAACAGCGCAACCGGCAGATTGGAGGTCATGCAGCATGAGTTTGCAGCAAACCGACCGTTACGATGACATCATCAACTTGCCTCATCATCGCTCGTGCACGCGCCCGCACATGAGCATGCACAACCGTGCCGCGCAATTCATGCCTTTCGCCGCTCTCACCGGCTACGACGACATCATCAAACAAACCGCTACCCATTCCAACGAAGCAGTGGAACGCGCCAACACCCCCGTCAATCTCGCCGAAGGCTACCTCTCCGCCTAACATGCGTCGGAGACCAAAAAAGAGGCTGTTTGGTTTGACTAGGGAGGAATCCCGATCAAACCAAACAGCCTCTGTATGTTCGAATCTACGTCAGAACGCTTTTATGGATGCGGTCGCGGAATCTAGGCGCGAAGTACTCCACGCCGGCTGCGAACAGCGGACTGATCCTTCTCGCCGGGCACGTTCTTGAACGTACCGTTGCTGTAACGCTCGGAGTGGCCCATCTTGCCGAACACGCGGCCGTCCGGGCTGGTGATGCCTTCGATGGCCAGCAGTGAACCGTTCGGGTTCACGCTCAGGTCCATGCCCGGCACGCCGGCCTCGTCCACGTACTGCGTGGCGATCTGTCCATTGGCCTTGAGCTGGGCGAGCATATCGTCGGAAGCCACGAAACGGCCTTCGCCGTGGGAGATGGCGATGGTGTGCATGTCGCCCACCTCGGTCTTTGCCAGCCACGGGGAGAGATTCGACGCCACGCGGGTGCGCACCAGACGGCTCTGGTGGCGGCCGATGGTGTTGAACGTCAGCGTCGGGCATTCGGCGGTCATCGGCACGATGTCGCCGTACGGCACTAGGCCGAGTTTGATCAGCGCCTGGAAACCATTGCAGATACCGAGCATCAGACCATCACGGTTGTTCAACAGGTCACGCACCGCTTCGGTAACGGCAGGAGCACGGAAGAACGCGGTGATGAACTTGGCGGAACCATCCGGCTCGTCGCCGCCGGAGAAGCCGCCAGGAATCATGATGATCTGGCTCTTCTTGATTTCCTCAACCAAAGCTGCGGTGGACTCAGCCACAGCAGCAGGGGTGAGGTTGTTCACGATGAGCGTGCTCACGTCGGCACCCGCGCGCTCGAAGGCGGCTGCGGAATCGTATTCGCAGTTGTTGCCGGGGAACACGGGGATGATCACATGCGGCTTGGCGGCGCCGGCGCGTGT
>ENA-OPZZ01001513-OPZZ01001513.1-human-gut-metagenome-genome-assembly--contig:-NODE-1513-length-14025-cov-3.726004_pt1 | contig 14025 bp, 8 predicted proteins | sample MGYA00242487_ERZ504511 | MGnify/ENA primary metagenome ERZ504511 (study PRJEB26092, sample SAMD00036241) | human gut metagenome | host: Homo sapiens | study: EMG produced TPA metagenomics assembly of... | reverse complement strand
AAGATTTTTCAGATCACTTCCGGAAAAGGAATCAAAGAGATCGACTGCGTGTGCCATCGCATGGAACTTGGCAAAGATGTATACCGTGATGGTAGGATCGGTGTGGAGATGACCGATGAGCTCTGCCGGGTTCTGAATGACTTTGTAAGGATTATGAAAGGATATCGCGTGGATGACTGGCGTGTGTGTGCCACGAGTGCAGTAAGAGAAGCGGGTAACCAGCTTGTTTTTCTGGACCGTGTGAAACGCCATACCGGTCTGGAAGTGGAAGTTCTCTCAAATGCATCACAGCGTTTTATGGATTATAAATCGATCGCATCCAGGGAAAATGAATTCAACCGTATCATCCAGAAAGGAACGGCGATCGTAGATGTCGGCGGCGGCAGCATTCAGATTTCTCTGTTTGACAAGGATCGTCTTGTTGCAAGCCAGAATATGAAAATCGGAAATCTGCGGCTGCGTGAACGGATGATGAATGAGGGTGTGAGCCTGAAACATTATGAGACACTTCTGACAGAAGTTGTGAAAAATGAATTTCTGTCATACAAAAAGCTGTATCTGAAGGATCGTGTGATCTCCAATCTGATCGTGGTCGGGGACCATATCGGCGATGCCGTTCATAAAAATGTGATGACAAGAGCGGATTTCCTGAATTTTTACGATGACATGATCTACCGTTCCGACGAAGATGCGGCAGGACGCTGCGAGGTTCCGGAAGATGTGATTTCGGTATTGCGTCCGTCTCTTGTCGTTTACCGTTGTTTCCTGGAAGCAGCCGATGTGGAGAATATCTGGATGCCGGGTCTGCATCTGACCGATGGCATGGCGTATGAATATGCACAGCAGAACCGGCTTTTGAAACTCGTCCATGACTTTGATGAGGATATCCTGGCGGCTGCAAGAAATGCTGCCAAACGTTATCAGTGCAGCAAGTCGCATATCAAAGTGTGCGAAGATCTGGCAGTTGGTATTTTTGACAAGATCAAAAAGAGCCAGGGATTCGATGACCGGGACCGCCTGCTGCTCCGCATTGCGGTGATCCTGCATGGATGCGGTAAATTTATCAGTCTGTCAAATGCCGGGGAGTCCGCGTACCATATTATCATGGCGATGGATATCATCGGATTATCGGAAGAAGAGAAAGAAATTGTGGCAAATGTGGTAAAATATAATACGGTGCCGCTGGAAGGATACGACAAGATCGGAAGCAGCCGGATGACAAGGGAAAATTATCTGACCATTGCCAAACTGACGGCAATCCTCGGAGTGGTAAATTCGCTGGACCGCAGCCACAAGCAGAAGACCAAAGAGGCAAAACAGATATTGCATGAAAACGAACTGGTCATTCAGCTTTATTCGGACGAAGATCTGTCACTGGAAAAGAAAGAGTTTGCAAAAAAAGCAGAATTTTTCGAGGAAGTGTTCAGCATCCGTCCGGTGCTGCGTCAGAAAAAAATGATGTAACAAAGGAGGTATGTCCGTATGGGTGAAATGGATTTAAAAAAAGCAGAATACTATACAAACCGAGAATTAAGCTGGCTGGGGTTTAACAACCGCATTTTGGGAGAGGCAAGAGATGCCTCACTTCCGCTGTTTGAACGGCTGAAATTTTTAAGTATCACAGCATCCAATCTGGATGAATTCTTTATGATCCGCGTGGCATCTTTGAAAGATATGGTGCACGCAGGTTACACCAAAAAGGATATTTCCGGGATGACGGCTTCGGAGCAGCTGAAAAAAATCTTAAAAGAGACACACGAACTGGTAGATCTGCAGTATTCTACTTACAATCGCTCTCTGATCCCGGCTCTGAAAAAGCGGGGGCTGAAAATTATTTCCGAGCACGAGAGTCTGAGCGAAGAGCAGAAAAAATTTGTGGATGCTTATTTTGAGGAAAATGTCTATCCGGTTCTGACACCGATGGCGATGGATTCTTCCAGACCGTTTCCGCTGATCCGCAACAAGACCCTGAATATCGGTGCCCTGATCTGCAGAAAAGACGGCAAGGAAAGCATAAGACACTGGATTTTGCAACGGTGCAGGTACCATCTGTCCTGCCAAGAATCGTGGAACTTCCGGAAGGAAAGACGGAGAAAAACGTGTGATTCTTCTGGAAGAGATCATAGAGCGGAACATCGGACAGCTGTTTTTAAGTTACGATGTCGTATGTGCACATCCATACCGTGTTATGCGAAATGCAGATTTATCCATTGATGAGGATGAAGCAGAGGATCTGCTCAAAGAGATTCAGAAACAGTTAAAGAAACGTCAGTGGGGCGAAGTGATCCGTCTGGAGATCGAAGGAAAGATCGACAAACGGCTGTTGGATATCTTAAAAGAAGAGTTTGCCGTGAAAGACAGCGATGTATTTGAGATAGGCGGACCGCTGGATCTGACTTTTCTGATGAAGCTGTACGGCATGGAAGGGTTTGAAGACTGCAAAGTGAAAAAATATATTCCGCAGCCGGTACCGGCACTGATGAACGATGACAGCATTTTTGCCAATATCCGCAAAGGTGACATTTTACTGCATCATCCGTACATGACGTTTGACCCGGTCGTAGATTTTGTAAAACAGGCAGCGAAGGATCCGAATGTTCTGGCGATTAAGCAGACACTTTATCGTGTCAGCGGTAATTCACCGATCATTGCAGCACTGGCACAGGCGGCAGAGAACGGCAAACAGGTTTCTGTTCTGGTAGAATTAAAAGCCCGTTTTGATGAAGAAAACAATATCATCTGGGCGAAAAAGCTGGAAAAAGCAGGATGTCATGTGATCTATGGACTGGTGGGTCTGAAAACACACAGCAAGATCACCCTAGTTGTTCCGGAGAGAAGAAGACGGTATCCGCCGTTATGTGCATCTCGGAACTGGAAATTATAACGATTCTACGGCAAAATTGTATACGGACTGCGGTCTTCTGACCTGTGCAGAACCGATAGGGGAAGATGCGACTGCGGTATTTAACATGCTCTCCGGCTATTCCGAACCAAAACACTGGAACGACCTTATCGTTGCACCGATCTGGCTCCGCAAACGTTTCTTAAGACTGATCGAACGAGAGAAGAACTGGGCACTGGCGGGAAAAGAAGCCCATATCATTGCAAAAATGAATTCCCTGTGTGACCGGGAGATCATCGAGGCACTCTATGCGGCATCGGCGGCAGGGGTGAAGATCGAACTGATCATCCGCGGCATCTGCTGTCTGAAGGTCGGCATCCCGCATATCAGCGAAAACATATCGGTACGTTCGATCGTCGGCAATTTCCTGGAACATGCCCGTATCTTCTATTTCTATAATGACGGGGCAGAAGAGTTGTATATGGGCAGTGCGGACTGGATGCCGCGAAATTTGGACAAACGTGTTGAGATCGTATTTCCATTAAAAGATGAAAAGATCAAACAGCAGGCAAAACATATTCTGGATATCCAGCTTGCTGATAATCTGAAGGCTCATATCCTGCAGCCGGACGGAAGCTATGAAAAGATTGATAAAAGAGGGAAAAAGATGCTGATCTGTGCACAGGACTATTTCTGTGAAGAGGCGGTAAAAAATGCAAAGCAGCCGACAGATCCAGTTCTGGATCATGTATTCATCCCGGCAGAAGCAGGCATCTTTTCCGACAGAGATTGAAGATAACAGTTGACGCAACTTACGGAAATTGTTATAGTAAAAGTAACGTATCCCTGCCTGTTTATGACTAAGATAAAGAGGTTTTTGTGCAGGGGTACAAAAAGAAAAGGAGGAAACACATGAAAAAGAAAACAACATCACTGGGTATGAAGCTCGTTGCTTTTCTGGCAATGCTTATGCTGTTCTGTATTCCTGTATCCGCAGGCGTAAAAGAAACAGCAGGTGAGTATGAGATCTACCCGACACCGCAGGAGATCACCTACGGTGACAAAGAAATGCAGCTTACCGATCAGGTGAAACTGTCGATCGGAAGTGACATTGACGATTACACAAAAACACGTATCACAGACACGCTGAATGTGCTGAAACTGACCGGAAACGAAAGTGCAGCGTCAGACAAGACCGAGCTGATCGTTGGTGTTTATGGTTCCGGGGATGCAGCAGATACTTACGGAAAAGCAAACGGAGCGGTTCAGGCGACCTTTGATAATTACGATGCTTATATGCTGTATGTCAAAGACGGCAAGATCGTAGTCCTTGGTAAAGACACCGATGCGGCATTTTACGGTGTCACCACACTGAAACGTATTTTTGAACAGCTTTCCGCAGACAAAAAGATCAAAGAGCTGACGGTGACAGACTATGCAGAAGTACAGTTCCGTGGATTTATCGAAGGATATTATGGAAATCCGTGGTCACTGGAAGACCGTATTGATCTGATGAAATTCGGCGGCGAGATCAAGATGAATCAGTATGTGTTCGCACCAAAGGATGATCCATACCACAACAGTCAGTGGAGAGAGCTGTATCCGACTGAAAATCTTGAAAACATCAAGAAACTTGCCCAGGCAGGAAACGAAAACAAATGCTTTTTCGTATATGCTCTGCATCCATTTATGAACAGTCCATTTAATTTCAACAATTACAATGCAGATCTGGCAACCGTAAAAGCAAAATATCTGCAGGTTATTGAATCCGGTGTGCGTCAGATCGCCCTGCTGGAGGATGATGCGACCGGATCAAGTGCAGCAAATTTAAGCAGACTGCTCAATGACCTGACAAACTGGCTGACGGAACTGAAGAACTCCAAATATCCGGATCTGAAAACCGACATCCTGTACTGCCCGACAGACTACATGGGAAATGGTTCTTCTGCAAAACTGAAGGGCATCAACGCTTCTGCAAACAGACAGGTACATATGCTGATGACCGGTAATGCAGTATGGGGACAGGTAAGTGCGAACTTTGCAGATAACTTCTATAACAATGTAGCATCCAATGGCGTTGCAGGACGTTATCCTTACATGTGGGTAAACTGGCCGTGCAACGATAACTATAAAACAGGTCTGATCATGGGTGGTCACAATACCATCTTGCATACCGGAATTGACGGTCACAAATACGAAGGTATCATTCTCAACCCGATGCAGCATTCAGAACCTTCCAAAGTAGCGATCTTTACCGCAGCAGATTATTGCTGGAAACCATGGGATGCAAAAGAAGAAGGTGATCAGGCATGGGAAGATTCCTTTAAATATATCGACCATGTTACTGCACTGGAATCCGATTCTTCTAAAGCCCTGCGTGAAGTGGCAAAACATATGATCTATCAGGGACCGGTTCAGACAGCCGGAAGACAGGCAAAATTCGAAGAGTCTGTTGACCTGAAAAACAAGCTGGCAGAGATTCAGAAAAAAGTAGAAGCAGGAACGGTTACGACAGCAGAGTTGGATGATATGCGTAACGAGTTCAAGACCATTTACGATGCAGCTGTAAAATATCTGACAGATGGCACCAATAAACGTCTGAGCGAGCAGATGACACCGTTCCTTGCGTGTCTGCGTGATGAGTGTGAAGCAGATATCGAGCTGATGGATGCACTCAAAGCCGTTCAGACAAAAGAAAATGATAAAGTATGGGAGCACTATTCTGCAGCACAGACTTTATATGAACGTTCCCGGACTTATGGATTCCGTTATGTAAATGAAACAAAATATGCGACAGCAGGTCTTCTCTACATTGTTCCGTTTACCGAAAAAGTTATGAAAAATGTTTCTGATACTGTAAAACAGATCATTGATCCGGAACACATCAAACTGGAAAGAACTCTGATCTACCGTGTCGGCGGAACAGAAAACTCCGGAAATACGGGAAATGCAGCCAATGCAATTGATGGAAACTTAAATACCAATTTCCAGATCCAGACCGACCAGCAGACTGGTGACTATGTAGGACTTCTCTTTAACCAGATGACACCGGTTAAAAAAATGACGGTCGCACTGGCATGCAGCGGACACGAAAATGATTATATTCCAAACGGTGTTATGGAATATACGACAGACGGCAGCAGCTGGACGGCATTTGAAACACAGCCGGCAGCCGGTTCTACCACAGATGTAACTCTGGAGCTTGCAGAAGCAAAAGAGATCAAAGGATTCCGCTGGAAGAACAGCAACAACGACAGAAATCGCTGGCTGATCATCCGTGAGATTTCCTGTGATGCATTTGAAAAAGATGGCAACAGCGAAGTTACAGATAACAAATATACTGGAACCATCAGCTATACGAGCGGATGGAGCCTGTATCAGTCCGGAAGTTATCCGCTGTCCAATGTGACAGACGGGGATGATTCTACCTTTACCTGGTTTAAGCCAGCTTCCAATGATACCAGCGTTGCCGGAGATTATATCCAGATGGATCTTGGTGAAGCAAAAGAAGTATACAAAGTGCGTATCGCCATGGGTGCGGGCAGTGCAGATAAATGGATTAAATACCATCTTGAATATTCAGAAGATGGAAACAGCTGGACTTCAAAATCTGCACAGACCGGAACAGCCAATGGCACCGATACTTACGTTGAAGATTTAAAAGGCACGTCTGCACGTTATATCAGACTGGTAAACAACGAAGATCGTCGTAACTGGATCAAATTCAATGAATTTTCTGTTTATGGAAAAGAAGCAGAAGCAACCGGCGATGTTATGGATTACACCAATACAAACGATGAGAACTGGAAAGTAACTTATGGAGATGAAGTTTCCAAAGTCTATGCAAGAGACAATGTAACCCTGAAAGCAGGACAGTACATCGGACTGAAACTTGACCGTATCCATGCAATTGCATCCATCAATACAGAAGGCAACGGAACTGACAAACTGACTCTGCAGACTTCCCTGAATCAGAAAGAGTGGACAGATAGCACATCTGCAAAGAGTGCACGTTACATTCGCCTGATCAACAACGGAAGTACGGATGTTACCTTCAGCCTGAGCAAATTTGAAGTGACAAACGATGAGATCGGGGCTATGGATCTGCTTGAAACAAACATTGGCGGAGCGTCAAACAGTGAGGATGCAAGAAAACTTGGTACGACCGCAAACTGGATGGACGGCGATTTGACATCGAAGGCAAAATATTGTGCAACACCGGCAAAAGACGATTATATAACATATACACTCGGACAGGAAATCACACTGAAATCTCTGAAAGTATATGTTCTGGATACTGCAATCGATTATCCGCGTGATGCAGTGATCCAGGCATCTGTTGATAATAAAACCTGGACAGACCTTATCAAGATCGGTGACGGTATCGAAAACGACGGAACAGATCGCGACACCAAACCGGCAGAAAATGGCTGGACACATGACACTGTAGATGTAGCATATTCTTATGTTGAAAATGCAAACATTAACAATGTAAAAGCAAAATACATCCGTCTGTACTTTAACGCAGGATACAGTGCTCGTTGGGTAGAACTCAATGAAATCCAGATCAACGGCGGAGAATACATCCAGACCGTAAACGATCCGACCTTTGAAACCGATGCAAAATTAAAAAGAGGATACGAGCCTTGGAACTTAAATGATGGTGACCTGACAACCGCATTTGAGCCGGATATGACGGATAAGACCGAAGGTTCTCTGGTATATCATCTGTCTGATACAACCAATGTCCGCAAACTGAACATTGTACAGAAATCCATCAGCAATGCAGAAGTTTCCATCCGTACCGGTGCAGACACCTGGGAGACGATCGGTAAACTGGATAAGAGCCTGAACACCTTCTACACGTATGGATATGATCAGGTATACGATGTAAAGATCACCTGGGGTGAAACAGCACCGTCTATCTGTGAGATCATCACACTAGAGTGCCCGAAACAGACCGGCGAAGATCTGAAAAAAGAGGAGATCGAACAGGCAAAGACCGCTCTGAAAAACGCAGTGGAAAATGCAGAAACAAAGGGTATCTACGAAGATGGTAATGCATCCGGTACTTACACGAAAGAAAGCTGGGCAGTATTTAAAACAGCATATGAAAACGCTGCAAATGCCAAAGCAGATGCAACAACAGAGGAGCTGCAGAACCTGCTGACCGCTTTACAGGATGCAAAAGCAAAACTGAAGAAAGCGGAAACGGAAAAACCGACCGAAAAACCAACAGAAAAACCAACAGAAAAACCAACAGAAAAACCAACAGAAAAACCAACGGAAAAACCAACGGAAAAACCAACGGAAAAACCGACCGAGAGACCTACAGAGAAACCAGGTGAGCCGGAAAAACCGACTGTGAACAAGAGAGTTCTGAATAAGGTCACTTATCAGATCCTGAACGCAAAGAAGAAGACAGCAGCAGTTGTTACAGCAGATAAGAAAGTGACTTCTGTAAACGTTGCCAAAACCGTTAAGATCAACGGCGTTACCTACAAAGTAACACGGATCAGCAAAAATGCATTCAAGAGCTGTAAGAAGCTGAAGAAAGTTACGATCGGAAGCAATGTGAAGAAGATTGAGAAAAATGCATTTGCAGGCTGCAGCAAACTGAAGACTGTCAATATGAAGAAAGCAACCGGCATTACTTCCATCGGAAGCAAAGCATTCAGCAAGATCGATGCAAAAGCAAAAGTGACCGTACCGGCCAAGAAGCTTTCCAAGTATAAGAGAATGCTGTAAAAAAGCAGGTCTGCCAAAGAAAGCAACTGTAAAAAATAAAAAACGGAACATGTTTCCGGAACAGTAAAAGCTACTCTGTAACAGAACCGTTCCAAAGAAACATCCGACAGCAAGAAAAAAGAGCGGGAGAGAACCCAAAAAGGTTTCCCTGCTCTTTTGCTGTATAAGATCAGATATGATGGTCTGAAACGCTCTGACCGGAATGAAAATTTGAGCAAAAGAAAAAAGAGCCGGGACATCGGTCGTTCTATCCCTGCTCTTTTATATCCATGTTTTTATTTTATGATCCTTATGCTCTTTCAACTTTATCAGAACGTAAGCATGAAGTACATACATACATTTTCTTTGTTCCACCGTTTACTTTAACGCGAACAGATTTAATGTTAGATTTCCACATTTTATTGGATCTTCTATGAGAATGACTCACGTTGTTACCGAAATGAGCTCCCTTATCACAAATAGCACATCTAGCCATGACTGCACCTCCTTGACATTATATTGCCTACAATAGGCTCACAACAATAAGTATTTTACCAGAAGCTGCATGATAATGCAAGCAAAAATGCGAAAATTTAAAAAAACTGTAAAAATGATTTTTCATGTTTCTTTTTATATGAAACAGGTTATAATGAATAAATAATACAGCTATTAACATAGGAGGTATCATGATATGAAAGGAAGAATGGAAACAGAACTGGGTTCGATTTTAATCGACACGGATGTGATCGCTACCTATGCCGGAAGTGTTGCAGTAGAGTGTTTTGGAATTGTCGGTATGGCAACGGTGAGCATGAAAGACGGTCTGGTAAGACTTCTGAAGAAAGACAGCCTGAAAAATGGAATACAGGTTACCGTTGAGGATAATAAAATTTCACTTGATTTTCATGTGATCGTGGCTTATGGCGTCAGCATTTCTGCGGTTGCAGACAATCTGATCAACAATGTCAAATATAAAGTCGAAGAATTTACCGGTATGGAGATTCATGAGATCAATATTTATGTAGAAGGTGTCAGACCGATAGATTAAGGAGGAACTCGTTGTGGAAATAAATACAATAAATGCCACACTTTTTGCCAAAATGTTTCTGGCAGGAGCAAAAAACCTGGAGTCAAAGAAAGAATGGATCAATGAACTGAATGTTTTCCCGGTACCGGACGGTGATACCGGAACCAACATGACCATGACCATCATGGCTGCGGCCAAAGAAGTAGCGGCACTGGAAGATCCGACGATGGAAGTACTTGCAAAAGCGATTTCTTCCGGATCTCTTCGCGGAGCACGCGGTAACTCAGGTGTTATCCTCTCTCAGCTGTTCCGTGGATTTACAAAAGGCATCAAAAAATATGAGGAGATTGATGTTGCAATCCTGGCAGCTGCTTTTCAGAAGGCAGTGGAGACTGCATACAAAGCAGTTATGAAGCCAAAGGAAGGCACGATCCTCACGGTGGCAAAGGGTGCAGCAGACAAAGCACTGGAGCTTGCAGAGAATGATATTTCACTGGATGATTTCTTAAAACAGGTGATCGAAGAGGCAGATGCTGTCCTTGCAAAGACACCGGAGATGCTGCCGGTTCTGAAAGAAGCAGGCGTTGTAGACTCCGGCGGACAGGGACTTGTGCAGGTGTTAAAGGGTGCTTACGATGCATTTCTTGGAAAAGAGATCGATTATACGGTTGAACCGGCTGAAAGCACCAAAAAAGCCCCGGCACAGGAAAAGGAAGCCCCGGCTCAGGAGAGATTCAATTCGGTTACTGTACCGAATTTATCATCATGCTCGAAAAAGAGTATACACCGCAGACGGAGCAGGAGTTCAAAGGATTTCTGGAGTCCATCGGTGATTCCATCGTTGTTGTGTCAGATGAAGATATTGTAAGGTCCATGTACATACAAACGACCCTGGCAAAGCAATCTCCAGAGCACTCACTTACGGCTCACTGACCCGTATCAAAATCGACAATATGCGTGAGGAGCATCAGGAGAAACTGATCAAAGATGCGGCAAAAGTTGCAGAACAGCAGAAGTTCGAAGAAGAAGAGCGTAAAAAAATGGTGCCGCCGAAGCCGGTCGGATTTATTTCCGTTTCCATTGGTGAGGGTATCGGTGAGATCTTCCGCGAACTGGGCGTTGATTATCTGATCGAAGGCGGTCAGACCATGAATCCGAGTACCGAAGATATGCTGCGTGCAATCGAAGAAGTAAATGCGGAGACGATTTACATTCTTCCGAATAATAAAAACATTATTCTGGCAGCAAATCAGGCAAAACTTCTGACCAAAGACAAAGAAGTGATCGTAATTCCGACCAAAACCGTTCCGCAGGGAATCACAGCCGTTGTCACTTACAGTGCCGAGGCTTCTGTGGAAGAAAATACGGAGGCAATGTCTGAAGAGATCAAAAATGTAAAAACCGGACAGATCACTTATGCAGTGCGTGACACGCACATTGATGACAAGGAGATCCATGAGGGCGATATCATGGGAATCGGCGATCATGAGATCCTTGCGGTCGGAAAAGAGATTCAGGATGTTACACTGGAAACGATTGCCCTGATGGATGCCGATGATGCAGAACTGATCACGGTATATTACGGAGAGGATACAAAAGCCGAAGATGCAGAAAAATTGGAACAGGCACTGACGGAAAAATATCCTTCCTGTGATGTGGAAGTCTATGCCGGAGGTCAGCCGATCTATTATTATGTTGTTTCTGTGGAGTAATTATGAATACATTATCACCGCTTACAGAACTAAAAGGAATTGGTGAAAAGACAGAAAAGCTGTTTGCAAAAGTGGGCGTAACGAATGTCGGAGAACTGCTTTCCTACTATCCGAGAACGTATGAAACGTACGGGGAAATACAGAAGCCGGATGCCGTAACAGACGGCATGACGGCTGCTCTGTATGGTCAGTTTCAGGGACCGCTGGCAGTGAAGCGTGTAAAAAACATGCAGATTGTATCCGGCGTGTTCGAAAGTGATGCACAGAAAATACGCATCACCTGGTATAATATGCCTTATCTTCGCAGCACCGTAAGAGCCGGTGTGCCTTATGTGCTGTGGGGCAAAGCAGCAAAGAAAAACAGACAGTTGGTATTGGAGCAGCCAGCTGTTTTTTCTTTCGAGGAATATCACAGAATGCGGCAGCATTTAAAACCGGTGTATCCTCTGACGGAAGGACTCTCTGCAAAGACCATCGAGAAAGCAGTGCGGCAGGCACTTGAAAGTCTGCCCTTTTTCAAAGAGACACTGCCGCCTGCTATCCGCAGCAAGTATCATCTCGCAGAATATCATTTTGCACTTGAACAGATTCATTTTCCGGAGAATCGCGAACAGATGCTTCTGGCGAGAAGAAGACTGGTATTTGATGAATTTTATCTGTTTATCCTTGCACTGCGGCAGCTGAAGCAGGTAAATGAACGAAATCCGCAGAGATTTCAGATACAGAAAATTCCTCTAACAGATCAGATCATTGCAAACTTATCTTTTTCACTTACCGGGGCACAAAAAAAGGTCTGGCAGGAGATCGAGCGTGATATGACAGGTGATTATCTGATGTCACGCCTGATACAGGGAGATGTAGGATCTGGAAAGACGATCCTTGCCTTTCTTGCCCTATTTCTTGCAGCGGGAAATGGCTGGCAGGGATGCCTGATGGTTCCGACCGAGGTGCTTGCAGTGCAGCATATGGAGGCTATCCAGAAGCAGATCTGCGAACAGAAACTGCCTTTTTATGCAGAACTGCTTACCGGTTCCATGACAGCGAAACAAAAACGGGAAGCCTGCGGCAGAATTGTCTCCGGAGAATCACAGATCATCATCGGGACGCATGCGGTCTTTCAGGAAAAGATCCAATATAAAAATCTGGCACTTGTGATTACCGATGAGCAGCACCGTTTCGGTGTGCGGCAAAGAGAGTCTCTGTCGGAAAAAGGAGATATGCCGCATGTGATGGTTATGAGTGCAACTCCGATCCCAAGGACACTGGCCGTGATCCTGTATGGAGATCTTGATATTTCGGTTGTGAATGAACTTCCGGCAAACCGTCTGCCGGTCAAAAACTGTGTGGTTGACACCTCTTACCGTCCGAAAGCATATCGTTTTATAGAAAAACAGGTAAAGATGGGGCATCAGGCGTATATCATCTGTCCGATGGTGGAGGAGAGCGAGCAGATCGAAGCAGAAGATGTGATTTCTTATACAGAAAAACTGAGAAGTACACTGCCGCAGGATATTACGGTTTCGTATCTCCATGGCAAGATGAAACCGGCCAAGAAGAACGAGATCATGGAAGCTTTTGTGAAAAATGAAATCCAGGTTCTTGTTTCCACGACGGTGATCGAAGTTGGTGTGAATGTACCGAACGCCAGCGTTATGATGATCGAAAATGCGGAGCGTTTCGGCCTTGCACAGCTGCATCAGCTTCGCGGGCGTGTCGGAAGAGGAGATGCACAGTCTTACTGTATCCTGTGTTATGGGAAAGACGGAGAAAAGACAAAAAAGCGTCTGGAAATTTTGAACAAATCCAACGATGGTTTTTATATTGCGAACGAAGATCTGCGTCTGAGGGGACCGGGAGATCTCTTTGGAATTCGTCAGAGCGGAGAGCTTGCATTTCGCATCGGAGATGTTTTTCAGGATGCCGCGATCTTACAGGAAGCAAACGATGCAGCAAACGACACCCTGCAGGATCCATCCTATCCAGAAGGGAAAGATTACGCCATTTTAAGACAAAATCTCGAAAAATATATGTACAAGGATCTGTGCAATTTGAATTTATAGTTGATAATTTGTAAAAAATGGTATATGATTAAGCCGATTGCTTAAGAAGCATTAAAAACAAGAGAGTTTAGAATGTTTTTTTTATGAGGAGGAAACTATTATGGCAAACCGTAGACAGGCAAAGAAAAATGCAGCAGCTGCTGTAAACAAAGAAGCAGCAAAGAAAGAAGTAAAGACAACTGTTGCTGAAGAAACAGCAGAAAAAGTTACAGCAGTAGAAAAAGTTGCAGAAAAAGCAGCAGAAGTAAAAGAAGCTGTAAAAGAAAAAGTTGCAGAAGTAAAAGAAACAACAAAAGCTGCAAAGGCTGCCAAAGCTGAAACAGCTGAAAAAGCAGAACCGAAGAAGACTCCGGGAAGAAAAGCAGCAGTAAAAGAAGAGTTCGTTCTGGAATTTGCCGGCAAGCAGATCACACAGGAAGAAATCAAGAAAAAAGTAAAAGAAAACTGGACAAAAGTTCAGAAAAATAAAATCAAAGATATCAAGACGATCAAAGTATTCCTGCAGCCGGAAAAAGTAGCTGTGCATACTATACGATCAATGACGAAGGAAACGACAGCTACAAAATCGAGCTTAAGATCAAATTGTCATAAGATGCTATACTTTGAAACACTTTCCAGTTTAAAACCGGATGAAATCCACATACTAGGATCGCAATA
>ENA-OPZZ01001512-OPZZ01001512.1-human-gut-metagenome-genome-assembly--contig:-NODE-1512-length-14025-cov-5.711038_pt1 | contig 14025 bp, 18 predicted proteins | sample MGYA00242487_ERZ504511 | MGnify/ENA primary metagenome ERZ504511 (study PRJEB26092, sample SAMD00036241) | human gut metagenome | host: Homo sapiens | study: EMG produced TPA metagenomics assembly of... | reverse complement strand
AGCCGATATAACTTGGAAAGTCAATCAGAAATTATCTTTGCGTTAAATTATATTCAATCAGGATTTTTTATACCACTTGTTTACAAGTATGCAAATTTCAATTATTATGTTGGTAAGATTATTTGAGGTGGTAAATTTCGTTGCAACCACGCACTCTATGGGTTAAAGAAGATGCAGGAGCCGTGACGCCTGCCAAATAATCTCTCATCTATAAATGCTCTGTTCACGGCGGATAGGCTTTATTCATGAATAAATTGATCCCACGGTTCATATCCATTCATGTAAGAAAATTCTTCTTCAGTTCTGAATCCTTCCAGTAATGCCTTCTTCATTTCTTTGGCATACGGATTTTCAGTATTCCGGAATTTCATGTGCTGATATAATTTTGATTCTCGAAAATCACCCATGGTATCTACGTTCTCCAAGAGTTGCTTTGCCACCTGAAAAGTGCCTTCCACATCTTTTTCGGCAACAACAACATTTAACATTGCCGCGCATTCATGATATTTTCCCATGTCAAATGCATTGGCTAAAACATTCATTTTTTTTCGCAAGATATTTTGCATATTCATGATTCTTTTCTTCAAGAGCTTGGGTGATCATGGTACCAAAAGTCAGATTTAATGTAGTATACGTTGAAAAGACTACATCTTCAAGTTTTTCATATGCATCTTCTGTTTTTCCCTGCTGCATATATAATTGTCCCATTTTTACTTTTTTTCACAGGATCATAGTCGGAAAAATAACGTAGATATTTTTCTGCCATAGCATAATCCTTTTTCCTTAAATAAAAGCCAAACAGGAATCTGCTGCATGGTGCTGGATTTTTTCCTCTTCGTCATTCAAGGCTATTTCATACCAGGCATTGATTTGTTCATCGTACTTATCTGGATTATCACATTCACCAATAATTCTTCGGGAATCGAGCATTACTGCGATCTGCCAGATAAGCAAGTTGCAGTTTGGGTATTTTTTTATGGTATTTACAGCCCATTGATATGTTTTTCGTAACCTTCTTCTGAAAACATTTTGTCCATCTTCTGAATAAATTCTCCGATTTCAAAATCTGTCAATTTTTCTTGAAAAGACAACAGGGTATCCAGAGAAATATGCAACAATCTTGCAATAGGTGACAACAATTCAATGTCTGGCTTAGAGTTGCCGGTATCACATAGTTAAAGATATTGGTGTCATTCAATCAATTTTGCCGATAAAGCGGTAGAAGATTTCTACCTCCTGTTCCCGGCTTCCGTCCTCGTTCTTGACCGCTTCATGGACAAGGATTTTCTCAATCAGCGTGTTCAAGAGTTCGGCGGTGAGTTCCGTGGGATTGACGCACTCTTTCATCAAGGCAATCCATTTTTCTGCGTCTGCGGTGCTCTGGCTTTCAGCGGCAATAGCGGATTGAAGCTGTTCAATCTTTTCGTCCAGTTCAGCCTGTTCGCTTTGGTACTTCCCGGACAGCATAGAGAAGTTGTATTCCGTGATACGCCCCGCCGCCCAGTCCTCATACATCCGGGCAAACAGGGTATCGACTTCGGCTTTCCGCTTCTCCGCTTTGTTCAACTCTGCAGCTTGCTTCTTTCTTGCGGCGACCTGTCCCTTGTCATTGGCGTTTAACAGCCGCTTCAAGAGCCGTTCTTCATCATGCTGTACCAGCCCCGACCAGTATTGCAGACGGGAAAGGACATAGGCGTAAAGCACATCATAGCGGATATAGTGCATGGAGCATTGGCGTGTGCCCTGTCCGTACTTGCTACAATGATAATGGCCGTAAGGCTTGCTGTTCTGCCTGTTCTCCCCATAGGACAGCGACCAGCCGCAATCCGCACATTTTACCAATCCGGAAAAAATCTGTGTTGTACCGTCCTTGCATTTTCTGCGGCGGTTTGCTATCTGCTCCTGTACCTGCCGGAAAACCTGTTCGCTGATAATCGGCTCCTGCGTGTTCTCCACCCGCACCCATTCACTTTGGGGCTTGCGTATCCTCCGCTTGTTCTTAAAGGAAATGTTTGTTTCCCGGTAGTGGATGGTATGGCCGATATAGGTTTCATCTTTCATAATGCTCTTGACCTGCGCTATCGTCCATGCGTAGCTTTTTTCCTCCGGCGCACCCGCATAGATGTTTGCGAAAGTCCCGTCACGCTGAAAGTTGATAAATCCCGGCGTGGGAACCTTTTCCGCAATCAGTATGCTTGTGATACTGGCTGCCCCTCTGCCATGAATGGCAAGGTCAAAAATCTTCTCCACTATCCAGCGGGTTTCCTCGTCGATTATCAGCTTGTTTTTGATTTCCGGGTGTTTCCTGTACCCGATGGGAGCATAGGCACCGATACGCTGTCCTGTGGCAAACTTCGCTTTGAAAGCGGCCTTTACCTTGCGGCTCGTATCTTTCGCAAACCATTCATTGAACAGGTTTTTGAACGGGACAAAATCAGAAAGCCCTTTCTCTGTGTCCTCATTCTCCGCAACGGCGATGTAGCGCACCCGTTTTTCCGGAAAGAGAAATTCCAGATAGTAGTCCATCATCACATGTTCCCGCCCGAAACGGGAAAGGTCTTTCGTGACAATGCAGTTTACTTTTCCGGCTTCCATATCGTCCATCATGCGCTGAAAATCCGGGCGTTCAAAGTTCGTCCCCGACCAGCCATCGTCCACATATTCACCGACTACATGAAGCCCCTGTTCCTTTGCGTACTGTTGCAGGATTGTCCGCTGTGTTTCAATGCTTACGCTGTCACCATAGTTTTCATCGTCCCGGCTCAATCTCATATAAAGCGCCGTGTTGTAAATCGTAGTATTGTAAGGTTGTTTCACCGTTAAAAATCCTCCTTCTAAAGAAACAACCCACGCTTACAATACTTTTGCTCTATGGCAATTATATCATAAGCGTGGGCGCGTTATCAATGATGGGCTATCAGGTTGAAGCGGCTTTTTCTGCGGTATGCCGCACCACATCTACAATCAGATCACCGAGGGGCTTCCCGCCTGCGGCGAAGTGTTCGGAGATTTTTATACGGTTGTTCCCACATACAAAATACTGCGTGCCGTTCTCTGCTTGTATGACCTGCCCTGTCCGGGGTGTAAAAATATCGCTTTCGCTTTTTGCCATCCAGTGTCCTCCATATTCAGTTTTCAAGGTACAATGCCGCACAGGGGCGGCGAAAATTTCTGCTTATATCTATCACCTTTCCTTTACCGTGTGCCGTTGCTGCCGTTTCAGTTCCGCCAGTATATCCGGCGGGATACGGTCAACCAGCCGCTGTAAATTGTCCAGTTCGCTTTTCAGCTTTGCCCGTTCCATCGTATCTTTCATCTTGCCTTTTTCGCTGGCCTTTGCCCTTGCTTCCAACTGCTCATTCTCCGCCAACAGGTCATTGATTGTGACCTTGTACTTTTTCAACTGCCCGGAGAAGTTCTCCATCTGCGGGAACCACTTTTTCAGCATGGAGAGGGCTTCCTCTTTTTTCTTTCCGGCGTTCAGTGGGTTAATGCCGTCAAGGGCGGCTTCAATGGCTCTGGCCTGTTTGGAGAGGGAAACCGCCTGTTTGAAAAGTCGGGTGGGAATATGCTTCCGGCCTGTCTTGCTGGCACTCTCCCCACGCTCCAAGTCAGGATATTTCTCCACCATATAGGCGTGAAAATCGTCCTGCCACTTCGTCAGGTTTGCCCGGTTGCCGATAATCTCCTTTGCACACAGGCGGTTGTCCTTTGTCAGCGGAACAAAGGTCAAATGCAGGTGGGGCGTTTTCTCGTCCATGTGTACCACCGCCGACACGATATTTTCCCGTCCTACCCGGTGGGTGAGGAACTCCGCCGCCCGCTGAAAGAACGCCTGTATCTCCTTTGGAGATTTCCCCTTGAAAAACTCCGGACTGGCGGTTATCAGCGTATCGACAAACCGTGTGCTGTCTTTCCTCGTCCGGCATCCTGCCTGCTCGATACGGCTCTGAATGAAGTGGTAATAGCGTCCCTCCGGCTTGACGATATGGAAATTGTATTTGCTCCGGCTTGTGTCAATGTCGGGGTTGCTGGCGTATTGTTCTTTCTGTCTTTCGTGATGGGCTTCCAGCGGCCTTGCCGGGTTGCCCTTGTGTTTCTCAAACCGTAAAATTGCGTGTTGTGCCATTCTGCTCCTTTCCCCATTCCTTTCCTATCCGGGGGTTTCCACAGGGAAAATCCCGCCAGAATTATCTCTGATACGATAGGAATGGAATGGATATAAATAAATCATTTTAATCTTTGTATTTCTATATACCGTCCGGTTTTCGTACTTCAAGGGGGCGGTTTCCGTACTTCATGGGTACGGTTTTCAGTCCTCCGGCGTACCAGAACGGGATTTCTTGAAGTCGGTGTTTGGAACCGCTTCATAGGATTTTGGAAAAATGCGGTTGGGTTTTCCACAGCCCTGCTTCTGGATTTCCACCAGTCCGGCGTATTGCAGTTCCCGCAGGGTGTTCACCGCTTTCTGCCGCCCACAGTGGAGCAGGTCAACCACTTCACAGATAGGGTAATACAGGAAAATCCGTCCGCAGTCATCCGCCCACCCATTCTTGCGGGATAACTCTGTCCGGCGCAGGATAAAGGCGTACAGAACCTTTGCCTCGTTAGACAGGGGCTTGAATGTGGGGGCTTCAAAGAGAAAATTCGGGAGCCGGGTGAAGCTGAACGCCTTTTCCAGCTGATGGATATAGATGGTATTTGTCATAGTGCGTTTTGTGGACGGTTAGAAGCCCATTTTCCGGGGCAGGCGATACTTTATACCACCTGCCCCGGTTTGGGGCTTGCAAAGCCTGATAAATCAAGGCTTTTTTCGCTCCTAACTGTCCACAGCAGACCTCCTTTTCCGTTCACTTTCTGTTTTCTGCCGCCTGTGAACTCTGGCGGCACAGCCGGGGCAGTATTTTGCCCGGTTGGATTTAGGGACGAACACGCCGCCGCAGACCGCACAGCGTTTCAAGTCCTTATCCCGGAAAATCTCCGCTTCCAGCGTCCCGTCCAGCGGCAAGACCGCCCAGCGGAACCACTTACAGCAGACCGAGAAAGAAACCGTCTGCGGGCAGGTGCAGGTGTCCCCATCGTCAAGGACAATGCAGTTGCCGTCCTCACAGCAACAGCACTCCCGGCGTATCAGGCTGGCCGCCTGTTTTCTCTGCGCCGGTGTCATGCGGTAAAGGGAACCGTCCGGCCTGCGTTCCAGCGGCGGCAAGTCTTTATAGGGGTTATCTCTCATGCGTTCCCTCCATTTTGCTTTCCGTTGCCGTTCTCCCCGAAAAGGCTTCCTGCCCCATTCCTGCGGCGTGTTCCGGCGTTGGCACGCTCCCCGCAACTTCGGGACATTTTGTCCCGAAGTCCGGCTCCTTGCGGTGCTTCCCCAGCCGGGGTATTCCTTTTCGGACGGTCATTCTGTTTTCAAGGTGCTGTCCATCGATGAACTACCCTAAGTCTACACCTAAATGACCGCCCGTCCCGTATATCCGAAAGGTAGGAAATCGGCTTAAAAAAACAGGCTATTTCCACGTTCTCGGAATTGTGATAGAATAAAAGAAATCCATAAAAAATTATAGAGGGGGTATCTACGTGAACAATAAAACCAAAAGCAAAATACAACAAATGATGGATTCATTTGTTGATACCGGAATGGATACAGCAACTGAATGGGGAAACGATTGCATTAAAACAAATCTTCCAAAGGTATTAGATCAGATGTCCTCTTATGTCAAAGAGTTATTTGCATCAATAATAAGCCAAAACAATAATTCAATTCGAGAAAATGTGCGACAGGCAATTTTTGCGGGAATTGAAATAGGGGAAGATAATAAAGAGCAGTCATTAGTTCGAGCGATGGTCGATGAAGGGATAGAACAAGAAAAAATTCGCCTTATTTTACAAAAGTCAAATCAATATCTTATAACTCCCGAAGAACTTCAAAAATAAGCAACTAACATATCAGAAATTTGCCCAGAAGGAGGGAGAGCATGGAACTATCCATACAAGAACGATTGAAAGACCTGCGTGTAGAGCGTGGCTTGACGCTGGAACAACTTGCGGAGCAGACCCATCTCTCCAAGTCTGCTTTGGGTAGTTATGAGGGGGACAAGTTCAAGGACATTAGCCACTATGCCCTTATTGAGTTGGCAAAGTTTTATGAAGTGACCGTTGATTATCTGCTGGGCCGGTCTGAAACGAAAAATCACTCAAACGCCGACCTTGCAGACCTGCGTTTGAGTGACGATATGATTGAACTATTGAAAAGCGGGTTGGTGGACAATTCCCTCTTATGTGAACTGGCGACACACCCGGATTTCCCCCGGCTCATGGCCGACCTTGAAATTTATGTGAATGGCGTGGCGGGAAAACAGGTGCAGAGCGCAAATGCCATCGTGGACGCTGTGAGCGCAACGATTATGAAACAGCACAATCCCGGCTTGACCGACCCGCAGTTAAGACAGCTTATCGCCGCCCATATTGACGATGACAGCTTTTGCCGCTATGTGATACAGCAGGACATAAACAAGATAGCCCTCGACCTGCGGGAAGCCCATAAAGACGATTTTTTCAGTGTCCCGGAGGACAACCCACTGGAAGATTTCTTACAGACTGCCGAGGAAACCGCCAGTCCGGACAGCGACTCGGAACAGGCGGCTATGGCATTTATCTGTAAGCGACTCAAGCTGAACTATGGCAAACTGTCAGAGGAAGAAAAGAAGTGGTTGAAAAAGATTGCACAGAAATCGGATTTACTGAAAAATCCCAAGCCACAACGAGGACGAAAGTAAGGACGCAATAAGGAGGAGTATTTTTGGACAAAGTTTTAACCCATAGCACGAAATCCTATATAAAAAATTTTTTTAGTTGGAACTTTAGTTGGGGGTATATGTAGACTGGCAGATTATTTCCCCGCAGATACATTATGGAGTTTTTCATCAATTCAAACATTATTAGGATTTTGGATAATTACCAATACTATCATTGTTTTATTAAGTGCCTCAAATATTTGCGCAGGAATTAGTTCATTCTTATATATGTTTGGAATGACATTGAGTTTTTATGGTTTACAGGCAATATTAGAAATGTTTATCCCCTTGTTTTCTGGCGGTTTTCGTTTTTCTCTATTTGTCTTATTTACCGTTCTTTCAATTCCTTGTGCAATCGCAGCGTTTATTCTATATTATTGGAATAAGGATTGTGTTTTTAATTCTATATTGTATGCCTTGCCAGTAGGAGCCTTGATTGCGGAAACAATAGCAATTTTTATTTATTTTCAAACACATCATACATTCTTGTTTCAGTTGTTGATGGATATTGTAGGAGCGGTGGTTTTTCTTTTAATGTTTTGGAACAGAGTAAAAAGCCGAAAAATTTATATAATTGCTTTGATAATAAGCTCTTTGGCGTTTTATTTCATTTTCCCGTGGTAATATTCAATTACATTTTCTATTTAATCAGATAGCAAAGCCAGCCGATCCAGTCAACGGTCAAGATGAACGGCGCATTTCATGCGCCGCCGTTGACAGTCCCGCCTGTCTTTGCTGATGGGTAATCAAGGCGGGAAAGCCCTAAAATGGCTTCCCGCCTATTTCCATTTTTAGAAAAGAAACACTCCAAAATCAGAAAGAGAGCGGCCAAGCACTTTGAGGGATTGGCCGCCTTGTCCCCCATTCAGCGGGACGGCGGGCGGCGGTCAAGGCCGGGTGTAAACCCGTTCATTTCAGCCTTGACGGTTGCCCGCTGTCCTGCTACTTTTCCGGGAGTGTGGCCACAACTTCGGGACACTTTGTCCACAAGTTGGAGCGTAGGACAAGAGACGGGGGCTTTCATATACGCCCTGTCTGCTGATGAAAACAGACCTGCGCTTGCGGCTCCACGCCACACAAGCACAGCCCTGTTTTCCTGCCGCTTCAAATGCCCTTGCCCTCCCCGGCGGCAACGGCATTTTCACGGCAACGCCGACAAAGCGTATAACACACTACACTTTGCTTCACAAAGTCGTGTGCCAAATGGGAGCGTTGCCCCCTTTGGAAACCCCCACAAGAAAAGGCGGTACGCTACCCCTCCACGGGGCGCATACCGCCTTTTCTTGTTATCCAGCCCTCCGGCTGTATCGGTTGAGCAAAAGTCAGCGTGGGATTGGTGTGGTATCTTTATCTAAGTGATACCCCTCGCTCCCATTATTTACTGCTGGAGTTGTAACACCAAGTCTGTTTGCCATCTCTTCCTGGGTGTATCCGGCTTCTTTTCTGTATTTTTTTATCACACTGCCAATATTCATTTAAATTCTCTCCTAACAGATTTTCCAAAAGCTTTTGTAACTAAATCATAACAGCATTCAAGATATAGCACAATTGAATTGTTGTTAATTATCTTTCAGATTTTTTAACTGCCGGGAAACTTTTTAACAAATGTAGCAAGAATTCTCCCACCTCTTCAGGTGGTGAGATGAATTGCACATCTGAGCATATCTGCTCAAAAAAATCTCTATAGTATAAAAGAAACACTTGTTCTCCCTTCCCTGATGTAGTATACTGAAAAAGAACAATTAGTTCATAAATACATATCCGTCGATATAAGAAAAAGGATGATAAATATAATGGAGTTAGACCATGAAAGATGCATTCTGGAGTCAGATCTTCTGTCTGCTCAGTGCAGGCGGAGCAACGATTGAAACGATACGGCAGTATATAGAAAGCCAGGGTGAGAAGAATGAACCGCGCCGTAAAAATAAGGATCTATCCAAATAAAGAGCAGAGAGTTCAGATAGAGCAAACAATCGGCTGCAGCCGCTTTATCTATAACCAGATGCTTGCAGATAAGATCAGCTATTACCAGAAAGAAAAAAAGATGCTCCGGAACACACCGGCCGGATATAAAAAGGAATATCCATGGCTGAAAGAGGTGGATTCCCTTGCCCTGGCGAATGCGCAGCTGCATCTGGAAAGTGCGTTCCGGAAGTTTTTTCGGGAACCAGCCTGCGGATTTCCACGTTATAAATCAAAGAAGCATGCAAGAAATTCATATACGACCAATGCACTAAACGGAAATATCCTTTTGCAGGATACCCATCTGAAGCTTCCAAAGATGTCCGTCATAAGGATAAAACTTCACCGTCAGATTCCATCAGACTGGAAACTGAAGTCTGTAACTGTGAGCCGTGAGCCATCCGGGAAATATTTTGCCAGCCTTTTGTTCTGCTGTGAGAACCAAACAGTGGAAAAAAGACCGGCAGAGAGATTTCTTGGGATCGATTTTGCCATGCAGGGAATGTGTGTATTTTCTACAGGAGAAAGAGCCGGGTACCCTATGTTTTACAGAAAAGCAGAGAAAAAACTTGCAAGAGAACAGAGAAAGCTCTCCCACTGTGAAAAAGAAAGCCGGAACTATCAGAAACAGAAAAAAAGAGTAGCTTTATGTCATGAAAAGATAAAGAACCAGAGAAAAGATTTCCAGCATAAGCTCAGCAGGGAGCTTGCGGAAAGATATGATGCAGTATGTGTGGAAGATCTGAATCTGAAGGGAATGTCCGGAGGGCTGCACCTTGGGAAAGGTGTGCAGGATAACGGGTACGGGCAGTTTCTGTTCATGCTGGGATACAAGCTGGAAGAATGCGGAAAACATCTTATAAAAGTAGACCGTTATTTTGCATCCAGCAAGATCTGCAGTGTATGCGGACATAAGAAAAAGGAACTGGCATTGTCGGATAGAATGTATGTTTGTGAATGTGGAAACAGGATGGACCGGGATGTGAATGCAGCAGTCAACATCCGTGAAGAAGGAAAAAGAATCTATAAAGAATGTGCCTGACGGCACAAGAAAAAAATCCGTAACCGGATAAACATAAAAAACAAAACCGCGGGACACGCGGGGATAGCCTGTTTTAGCTTTGCCCTAAAGGGTAATCGAGCAGGAAGCCCCCACTTCAAAATCGTAAGATTTAAGTGGTGGGAGCATGTCACCTGCAGTGGTCTTTCCACACTGACCATCGGCTGAGATCATCGGGATTACAGGCTGGATCAGACATAATAAGAAGCCCCGGAACATGAGGCAGCTTCAGAGAAGTCATAATTTCGACTTCCTGAGGTCTGTCCGTGTTCTGGGGCTTTAAGTTTTTTTGGTATCCGAAAGGTGAGATTGTTATCTATCTGATTACAGAGCAACTCAGTGGATCGCCATACCGGCTACAAAGAAATACATTACAACAAAATGGCACACACTTCCCAGCATCACAAAAACATGAAATACTTCGTGGGAGCCGAAATTCTTATGCTTCGCATTGAAGATCGGAAGCTTCAGAGCATAGATCACACCGCCGATGGTATAGATGATGCCGCCGGCAAGGAGCCATCCGAAGCCTGCGCGGGGCAGACTATGGAAGATCGGAACAAAAGCAAGTACACACAGCCAGCCCATTCCAATGTAGATCACAGAGGAAAGCCATTTCGGGCAGTTGATCCAGCAACCCTTGAGGATCATTCCGATGATGGCAACAGTCCATACGAGGGCACAGAGGATATAGCCGGTGCGTCCGTGGAGAACGATCAGGCATACAGGAGTGTAGCTGCCGGCAATCATCACGAAGATCATCATGTGATCCATTTTTTTCAGACGGCGGTTCACCTTGGTTGTGGAGTTTACGGAATGGTAAAGTGTGCTTGCCAGGTAAAGAAGAATCATGGTAAGGATAAAAACACTTACTGCAAAAACGTGGAGAACATCTGCGCTTCTGGCCGCTTTCACGATCAGCGGAGTGGCTCCGGCCACGGCAAGAAGCATGCCGATTCCGTGGGTTATGGCGCTTCCTGGATCTTTTAATTTAAATTTCATATAAAAACACCTCCTGCAAAAAATCTGCTGTTTATATCATATGGACAACTTCATGATCGGTTCATCAATGATGGATCATTGTGACAGTTTATGACACAACAATGTAGAAATTGATAAAATAACATGTAGTATTCAAAACTACATATCAAGTATACGAATACTATACCACTATTATTCAAAAATGCAACCCCTATTTTCAAAAAAATTTTTATCAGGATTTTACAAAGTCTTGTTATGGAATAAACATTCGATCAGTATACTTGTATGCAAATCGTGAAGAGAGAGTATTCATGAATATGCAGCCAGGCAAAATCTGAATGCCCGTCTGACACGATATGGATAATTACAGACAAAGTCGGCCGAAAAAGAAAAATATATGGAGACGCAGGAGAAAAATGGCAGATACAATATACATGAACAGAGAATTATCCTGGCTGAAGTTTACTGAAAGAGTACTCGAGGATCCGGATATCCGCATGCAGATCCAGGAAATGTTTGTGATAAATAAGAGATTTTTATGCATATTTCTCCCAGTTTTTCGCATAATAACCATATGAAAAATAAATAGTTGACATAACATTGACGTACGATAAACAGAAAATACAGGAGGAATTCAGGAAGATGAAAGCAACGGGAATTGTTCGCAGGATTGATGATCTGGGCAGGGTTGTGATTCCAAAAGAGATACGAAAGACACTGCGGATCAAGGAAGGGACGCCACTGGAGATTTTTACAGACAGGGAAGGACAGATCATTCTGAAAAAATATTCGCCCATTGGAGAGCTGAATACGTTTGCTGCGGAATATGCGGAAGCATTGGTACAGACCACCGGACTGACTGCCTGTATTACAGATCGTGATCAGGTCGTGGCGGCATGTGGCAGCGGAAGCCGGGAACTGGAAGGCAAAGAGATCAGTTCTGATCTGGATGCAGTCATTGCCGGCAGAGAATGCAGACTGGTCAGTCGGAGCAGCAGGGAAAATATTCCGATCATTGTTGATGACAGTGATTCTTTTGAACGAAAAATGATACAGCCTGTCCTGTGTGCCAGCGATGCGATCGGGGCTGTGATCCTTCTGGCCAGAAGTGAAAAAGCGGAAATGGGTGACACGGAGCGTGCACTTGTCCGCACAGCAGCCGGTTTTCTTGGCAGACAGATGGAGCAGTAGGGCGTGCATAGAAAGTAGGAAAAATATCCGTAGAGCTGTATATAAATATCAGATACCGGAAGCAGCAGATCAGGGAGGGTGCGGACACCGTGAAGGAAAGCAGTGGTATTCTTCCAGAGTCAGATTTGTGATAGTGAGCCAGGAAGCCAGAGGTTTGGTCACATAGCGGATGTGCCATGGCTCGTAAGGGATGCCGGTGATCTCCTCTTTGTTTTTGGGGTACCGGAGGATAAAGCCATAGAGCGGAGCGTTCTTTTTCAGCCAGCGACCTTCACCTGTTGCGGAAAACCTTTCGGAGAGCTCCATATGGATGGAAGGGCAGGATACATCCAGAGCAAGTCCGCTCTGGTGCTCACTTGTTCCAGGCTCTGCAACGAAAGGACTTCCCGTAAAAAGCTCCTTCTGTCGCTGGTAGGAACGATATCCGGAAACTGCCCACAGGTTCAAACCGCATCTGTGACAGGCATGGAAAAGCTGGGAAGCGGCTTTTGCAGCCTGATACTCCAGAAGCCGCTTCGGATCTCCCGGTGCTGCTTCAAATGGAAGTCCGATATCGATGAGATGTTCCGGCACAAAGGCTTCCGGCAGAGGATGCTCCCTGCTGATCAGCCGGGTATAAAATTCTCTGTGCAATAAAAACCCCCCTTTCCTTATCCATAAGCTTATGATAAGAAAGGAGGGTTTATGAATGCTTATTTCTGTTTATCAGAGCTCTTTTTCACTCATTTCTTCCAGGAGAGCCTTCTTCATGTCATAGAGTGACTGGGAGAGATCTACATAAACCTTCTGCGGATTTACAAAACGTCTGGATTCATCCCACAGTGTGTTTTGCTCCTGTTTGCAGTAGTCGCGGAGTTCCATGACAGATGGAGACTTGTAAACGCTCTTACCACCTTTAATTACCGGAACAAGGAGCTCACGGAGTTTGTAGGTTCCACCAAGAACCTTGGTCTTTTTCCAGGTGTCAACCGGGTCGAAGATCACCATAGTTTCTTCCGGATCGAATTTCTCATCTGCAAGGCAGATCAGATCGGCCTTGATCTTGCCGGCCTTTTTGCTGTAGATACGGTATACAGTCTTGTTGCCCGGGTTGGTAACCTTTTCTGTGTTTTCGGAAAGCTTGATCTTCGGCTGGAAGGTATCGCTGTCAGCGTCCTTTACAGCGGCAAGTTTGTATACGCCGCCGAATGCCGGATTGTTATCGGCTGTGATCAGTTTGGTTCCGACGCCCCAGGAATTGATCTTGGCATCCTGGGCCTTCAGGCTTTCGATAAGATATTCATCAAGATCGCTGGAGGCAGAAATGGTAGCATCATCGAAACCGGCAGCAGCCAGCATCTTGTAAGCTTTTTTGGAAAGATATGCAAGATCACCGCTGTCGATACGGATTCCGTAGTTCTTCAGCTGGATACCTTCCTCACGCATCTCCTCAAATACACGGATCGCATTCGGAACACCGGATTTCAGGACATCGTAGGTGTCAACCAGAAGAGTACAGGAATTCGGGTAAAGTCTCGCATAGGTCTTAAAGGCAGTGTACTCATCCGGGAAACTCATGATCCAGGAATGAGCATGTGTTCCGAGAACCGGAACGTTAAACATCTGGCCGGTCAGTACGTTGGAAGTACCGGCACATCCGCCGATCACTGCCGCTCTGGCACCGAAGATTCCGGCGTCCGGACCCTGGGCACGGCGAAGACCGAATTCCATGATGGGATCGCCCTTGGCTGCGTGGCATACACGTGCTGCCTTAGTGGCAATAAGACTCTGATGGTTCATAATGTTCAGGATGGCGGTCTCTACAAGCTGAGCTTCCATGATCGGTGCGATAACCTTGACCATCGGCTCTCGTGGGAAGATCACGGTCCCCTCCGGAATTGCGTAGATATCACCGGTGAATCTGAAGGCATGGTGGAACTGATAAGGTTTGGTTCTATGACATGAAAGCAGATGGATTAAGCTTAGACGATAAGAGAAGCGAAATCAAAGAAAACGATATTCCGGATATCATAGCTCGTTTTCGAAATCTTGAAG
>ENA-OPZZ01001511-OPZZ01001511.1-human-gut-metagenome-genome-assembly--contig:-NODE-1511-length-14029-cov-3.147892_pt1 | contig 14029 bp, 20 predicted proteins | sample MGYA00242487_ERZ504511 | MGnify/ENA primary metagenome ERZ504511 (study PRJEB26092, sample SAMD00036241) | human gut metagenome | host: Homo sapiens | study: EMG produced TPA metagenomics assembly of... | reverse complement strand
CAGTCTTCAGAAAGTTACAAAGATTCTTGCAGAGAATCAGATCGATATCTACGGTTTCGGCTGCTTTGACGCACCGGAGTTTGCAAACTTCCGTATGGTATGCGACAATCCGGAAAGAGCAGATGAGATCATGGCTGAGCATGGATACATGACTCGTATCACACAGGCTATCTTGGTAGACCTTCAGGATGAGATCGGTGGGTTAGACAAGCTTCTTAGTGTCATGGGCGACAGCAACGTAAACCTTCATTACATCTATACCTTTTTCCACAGAGGTTTGAAAGTCCCGGTAGCGATCATGCACTGTGAGGATCTCCTTGTTGCAGAGAGCGTTCTTCGTAACAATGGCTTCAAGGTTCTGAATCGTCTGGTAAATCCGGATGGAGTTGAAGAAGCGTAAGGATATATTCTGGAAAATGACAAACAGGAATGACGTATTCACGTATTGAAGTTTTGACAGGGTAATGCTACAATAAAAGGGCGTGTCAGGAAACAGGAAAAATGTTTCCGGGCACGCTCTTATTTACATGTACAACGAGCTGTGGCGAGATTCTGATGAGTGCTGTACAGATCGGAGAAGCAGGCCTGCGTTTTATAACAGAATGTACATACAATGGAGGAAATCGATGAAAAGAGAAAATTTCAGAAAAGGTATGAAGGATGGAGTTCCTATCGCTCTTGGATATTTTGCGGTATCCTTTACCTTTGGCATGATGGCTGTTGCCGGCGGCTTGAGTATCTGGCAGGCAGTCCTGATTTCCCTGACCAACCTGACATCGGCCGGTCAGTTTGCGGGACTGGACATTATTTTTGCAGGAGGCTCCATGTGGGAGATGGCAATGACCCAGCTGATCATCAACCTGAGATATTGCCTGATGTCATTTTCCCTGTCCCAGAAATTCCGGCGTGAGGAGTCCGGCATCCTGAAATATATCGCTGCTTTTGGTGTCACCGATGAAATTTTCGGGATCAGTGCAGCCCAGGAGGGAAAGGTCAGCGTATTTTATAATTACGGAGCCATGTGCGTGGCAATCCCCGGATGGACTCTTGGAACTCTGGCAGGAGGAATCTCCGGAAGCCTTTTGCCTGATTTTATGCTCAGCGCGTTGAGCGTTGCCATTTACGGAATGTTCCTGGCCATCATCATCCCGCCGTCCAAAAAGAGCAGACCGGTTCTTGGGGTGGTTGCGGCATCCATGGCAGTCAGCACTGTTTTTGCGGTGACACCGGTGTTAAAACAGGTATCATCCGGATTTATGATCATTATCACAACACTTCTGGTAGCAGGCCTGGCAGCTTATTTCTGCCCGCTGGAAGAGAAAGGGGAAGTCGTTCATGAGTCATAATATATATATCTATATCCTGGTGATGGCAGCTGTCACCTATCTCATCCGTATGCTGCCCCTTGCTCTTGCAAAAAATTGAGATCAGAAGCCCGTTTATCAAGTCTTTTCTGTATTATGTGCCATACGCCTGTCTGGCAGCCATGACTTTCCCGGCCATTCTGAAAGCCACAGACAGCATCATCTCCGGTGCAGCAGGTTTCCTGGTAGCGCTTATTGCTGCATATAAGGAAAAAAGCCTGCTCACAGTAGCTCTGCTGGCGTGTGCGGCGGTGTTTATCGTGGAGAGGGTTCTGGCATTTATTTGAACAGGGGATATGCGGAAATATAATACGCAGGAGGGAGCCTCGAAAAGCTCCCTCCATTTTCATTTATTCACCTGAAAAATCCAAGATCGATCTCTCCGTCAAACACTGTAGTTGCAGGTCCTGTCATATATACAAGGTTTTCATCTCTTTCCCAGGAGATGTTTAAGTCTCCGCCAAGAAGTTGTACAGTAACCGGCTTGCTGCCATCAACCTTGTCATTGAGGATGGAAGCTACTGTAACTGCGCAGGCACCTGTGCCGCAGGCAAGGGTTTCTCCGGACCCACGCTCCCATACGCGCATCTTTACGGTGTGATGGTCGATCACCTGAACAAACTCGGTGTTGACTCTGTCAGGGAAGCACACGTGATTTTCAAAGGATGGGCCGATCTTTTCCAGGTCAAGGCTGTTCACATCGTCTACGTAGATGATGGCATGAGGATTGCCCATGGAAATTGCGGTTATGTGATATTCTTTTCCCTCGACAGTGATGGGAGCGTCGATAACCTGCTCGGTTTCGGCAACCACCGGAATCTCTTTTGCGATGAGGATCGGGGAGCCCATGTTGACTTTTACCATGGAGGCTTTGCCGTCACGGATGGTAAGATCCACATATTTGATACCGCTTCTTGTGGCAATGCTTAAAGAAGTTTTGTCCACGATGCCGTGGTCGTAGACATATTTGGCAACGCAGCGGATACCGTTTCCGCACATGGCACCCTGAGAGCCGTCCAGATTGTACATATCCATCTCGCAGTCTGCGATCTCAGACGGGCGGATCAGGATCAGACCATCGGAACCAATGCCAAAATGACGGTCGCTGACAAATTTTGCCACTGCGGCCGGATCCTTAACAGTCTCTTCAAAACAGTTTACATATACATAATCGTTTCCGATGCCTTGCATTTTCGTGAATTTCATAATAGTAACCTCCTCTTGTTCCTGAATATTATACTTGTTTTTTCTGTTGGAGCACAAGACCCCCCATGGAAAAATACGCAGGTTTTTTCCATTTGTTGCCTTTAATAGTATAGTATACTGGATAATTGTTATCGAAAAGTGAATTTTCCCTGTGGAATTCCGGTAAATTAGGAGTGAATTTTCGCATTTATGGATTTTATATGCTTGCATTTTGTCAGAAACATGGTATCATAAAACAAAGTAATATGCATGGAGATGTATAATTATGCTGTACATTACGAATTGGACTGACACAAGCAGAGAGACAGTTAACGTAAAGTACATAGAATTCAGGAGGAAGAAAAAATGAAGAGAAAATTTATGGCACTTGCACTTGCAGCAGCTATGACAGTTTCTATGACATCCGCTGTTTTTGCAGCAGATGAGATCAAGAGCGCAGATGATCTGGAGGGTAAGAAGATCGGTGTTCAGCTTGGAACAACCGGTGATGCAGACGCTACAGAGGTTAAAGACGCAACAGTAGAGAGATACAACAAAGGTAATGACGCTGTTATGGCTCTGAAACAGGGTAAGATTGACTGCGTAGTGATCGACAGCGAGCCTGCCAAGAAATTTGTTGAGAAAAACGATGATCTTGAGAATCGTTGAGGATATTTTTGATAAAGAGGAGTATGCGATCTGCCTTTCCAAAGACAATGCAGACCTTACCAAAGAGTTTAACGAGGCTCTGAAGGAGCTGAAGGATGACGGAACTCTGGATTCCATCAGAGATAACTATATCGGTGATGATGCAGGTAAGACACCATATGAGACTCCTAAGGATGCAGATCACTCCAAGGGAACTCTTACCATGGCAACAAACGCAACCTTCCAGCCATACGAATACTATGACGGAGATAAGATCGTAGGTATTGATGTTGATATCGCTCAGGCTGTCTGCGACAAGCTTGGATATGAGCTGAAGGTCGAGGATATGGAGTTTGATGCGATCGTAAATTCTGTTAAATCCGGAAAAGCTGATTTCGGTGCTGCAGGAATGACAGTAACAGAGGATCGTAAAAAGAGCGTTGATTTCACTGATCCGTACACAACTGCAGAGCAGGTTGTTATTGTAAAGAAATAATTTTGCACAGAGAAATCAGAGGATTCTGAACGGATAAGCTGAGAAACAGATATTCGTTGCAGGGTTCAGTAGCGAATGATCAGGTTCCGGATATCCGGGTATGTTTTCCGGATTTCGGAACCTGTAGTTTTGGAAAGGGTGGAAATTTTGAGTCTTATTGAACAGTTTCAGTTTAACTTTCTGGACGACAATCGCTGGCAGTTCATTTTGTCCGGTCTGAAAAATACCATCATCATTACTTTTTTTGCTGTACTTCTTGGTATTTTTCTGGGATTTGTCATTGCTATTGTCCGTTCTACACATGATAAGACAGGTAAGCTTAAGATCCTTAATGTGATCTGTCGTGTTTATCTGACTGTGATCCGTGGCACCCCAACGATGGTACAGCTGCTGATCGTATTTTATGTTATTTTTGCAACCATAGATCCGGGTAAGATAGTCGTTGCCATTATCGCCTTTGGTATGAACTCTGCTGCATACGTGGCTGAGATCGTCCGTTCTGGTATCATGTCTATTGATCAGGGACAGTTTGAGGCAGGACGGAGCCTGGGTCTTAACTATACACAGACTATGATCAAGATCATTCTTCCGCAGGCGGTCAAGAACATCCTGCCGGCTCTGGGAAATGAGCTGATCGTACTTTTGAAGGAGACATCCATCAGTGGTTATATCGGACTTATGGATCTGACCCGTGGCGGAGACATTATCCGAAGCCAGACCTACAGTGCACTGTTCCCGCTGCTGGTAGTAGCTGCAATCTATCTTGTGATCGTTTGTTTCCTTACCTATCTGGTAGGAAGACTTGAAAGGAGGCTGAGAACCAATGAGCGTAAGTAATGAAGTACTTCTGGATGTGCAGGGACTTGAAAAGGCCTATGGCGGCAATCAGGTTCTCAACGGGATCACCACACAGATCCGCAGAGGTGAAGTAGTAGCCATCATCGGACCATCCGGCTGTGGTAAATCCACATTTCTCCGTTCCCTGAATCTCCTTGAGGAGCCGACCGGGGGAAAAATCCTCTTTGAGGGAACCGACATTACAGATCCAAAGGTGGATATCAACCGTCATCGTCAGAAAATTGGAATGGTATTCCAGCAGTTCAATCTGTTTTCCTCATAAGACGGTAAAAGAGAACATCATGCTCGCACCGGTAACACTGAATCTTATGAGTAAGGAAGAGGCTGAAAAAACGGCACTGAAGCTGCTGAAGCGAGTAGGTCTTTCCTGATAAGGCAGATTCCTATCCGGATATGCTTTCCGGCGGTCAGAAGCAACGTATTGCCATTGCAAGATCGCTTGCCATGAATCCAGATGTGATGCTGTTTGACGAGCCGACATCTGCTCTTGATCCGGAGATGGTCGGAGAGGTTCTGAGCTGATGCAGGAGCTTGCAAAATCCGGCATGACCATGGTTGTGGTAACTCATGAGATGGGCTTTGCCCGCGAGGTGGCAACCAGAGTTCTTTTTCATTGATGAAGGAACGATCCAGGAGGAAAATTCTCCTGAGGAATTCTTTGCAAATCCAAAGAATAAAAGACTTCGTGAGTTTCTTTCAAAGACGTTATAATGACATTATAAATATAAGAATATTAAAAACGGATGCTTTATCCTCCTGTGGAAATGCTGCAGGAGATAAAGCATCCGTTTTTTTATATTCACAGAGCAGCGATGCCGTTATTTCGATGGCTGGTTCAGATCACTGTAGGTCACATCCTCAAAGGGGAGGACGATCCGTTCTCTCCTGGCCGAGGAAAGGTAGATGCCTTTTACCATTTCAAGGGTTTTTCGGCCTTCCAGCCCGTCGATGACAACGGGGAGATCCTCACGGACGGAACGGTAGAAATCACGGATCTGCAGGTGATGGCTGCTTCCCCAGTAATCAGGACCCACATTTGTGGTTTCATAAGTGTTTCGGATCTCGGCATAGGTGCCGTCCAGCTCGTAATAGCCCATGTCCTGCTTCAGACCCAGGCGGCCTTTTTCGCCGATCAGCTCAATATTGATCGGGGAATCGGCTCCGTAAATGTTGCATGCATAGAGATTATAAAGACAGCCGTTTTTGAACATGATAGCAGCGTCTGCGGCATCCTCCACCTTTACAAAATGATGAACATAATTATGAACACTTCCGTCGATCCATTCCACATCGGAATCCAGCATATATCGAACACGGTCAATGCTGTGGATCGCCTGGTCTATGAGAACACCGCCGCCCTCTTTGTCCCATGTTCCCTTCCAGTCACTTCCGCTGTAATAGTCGAGCGGACGGTTCCAGGTCAGATAGGAACGGGCGGTAAGGATCTTTCCGAAATCACCCCGCTGGATCATTTCACGGAGTTTTTCCACACTTTTTGTGTAACGGGTCTGGAAAATAACGCCCAGCTTTACATGAGTTTCTTCGGCGGTACGGATCATTTTGTCTGCATCCTGAAGACAGGTGGCGATGGGTTTTTCGGTAAGGACGTTAATGCCGGCTTTCATGGCTTTGATGGCCATGACCGGATGCAGGAAATGCGGCAGACAGAGATGTACCACATCAATATCCTTATCCAGGATCTCATCAAAGTCCGTAGTCCAGGAACAGTTAAATTCCTCTGCAAAGGAACGGGCAAGAGCGGGGTCCTTATCGACAGCATATATTAATTCTACTTCGTCACTGAGACGATGGAATGCATCCGCATAAGAAACAGAAATACGGCCGCAGCCTACAATAGCAGCTTTCAGTTTTTTCATGGCTTCCTCCTTATATCATCCGATAAAAAAATTCGTCAGATCCTGATTTGTAAAAGAATAGTGGATATCAAAAAAGTATTTCATGGCTCCGTTCAGGAACGAATCGCTCTGGAGCTGAGAGTAACGGACGGTCACATTATCTACCATCCTGCGAAAACCTGTTTTTTTTCAGGTCTTCCCGCACTTCGTTGAGAAAATATTCGCCAAGAGCAGGGATTTTTCCGCCGAGAACGATCAGAGATGGATTTACGGTACTGATCAGATTACTCAGGGCGATGGACAGCTCCCATGCCATCTCCTTTACCATGGCAAGAGCGGTTGGATCGCGGAAAGTGGCAGCCTTTCCCAGATCTGAGAAGGTGATTTCTGAAAGTGCGCTTAAGGATGGAATCTGTCCGAATTCCGGGATCCTGTTTTTCAGAGCCTGTTCCGAGATCATAACCTCCAGACATCCATGATTTCCGCAGATACATTCCGGACCGTGAGGATCAATGGAATAATGGCCGAACTGGGTAAAAGAACCGCTGGCAGTTCCGAGCATACTCCCTTCTGTGAAAAGGGTGGCACCGATGCCGCGACCGAAATTGAGAAAGGCAAAATTTTTCTCTTTTATATTGCCATAGACCTTTTCTGCATAGGAATAGCAGGCAGTATCATTGAGAAGATCTACTGGGTATCCTGGGAATGCAGTCTTCAGAGATTTAATGATCTGAGTACTTTCCATGGAAGGCAGATTCAGGGTCGTGGAATATACTTCATTGCTGGAGGCATCGATCATGGCAGACATTACTACACAGATGCCAAGGATACGATCAGGAGCACAGTGTTCCAGAATGGATTCCCGGAAACAGGAGCCGGAGCATGCGACATGATTTTCGTCTTCGGAAAGCTTCCGTGATTCATGAAAGACGGAAGTACCGGCAATGTCCACAAGATAAGCTTCGACAGCATTTTCATGCCAGTTCATGACAACAACGTAGTAGCTGTTCATCCGGACCTGAAGGCAGTTCGGCTTACGTCCGATGCTGTCGGATTCTCCGATACCGTTGTCCACAATGAATCCCCGTTCGATCAGTTCATCTACAAGAGTAGATACGGTTGTTTTGCTGAGCTTCGTTTGCTTGGCAAGGTGTGCTCTGGATATTCCGGGACTGGAATAGATGGAAGTATAGAGCCGTTTCATATTCGTGTTCTTAATAACCTGCTGATTAACAAAGTTTCTAGATTTCTTTTCATCTCCAATCCTTTTAAAAATAAACGGTAACCGAAAAATGGTAAAGTCTCCATACTAAATATATCCTATCATAGATGCAGAAAAATAATCAATATGTGGCTGTAACAAAGAAAATATTGACTATTTATAGAAGGAAAAAATATAAAAAATACGACAATTCTAAAATGAAGAGCAATAATAATACAGGCATTTTTTCGGAAGACTGGTAAAAAAACGGAGATAAATAGTACAGTGATAGAAATAATTGATTATAAATGTGCAAAATGCACAAAAAAATACTCGAGATATTGTTTATTATAGAAGAAATGCACATTGAAAGACGAAAAAACGGGAAAGAATGTTGACAGATACGGCAAAGAATGCTATCCTAAATCCAAGCTAAGAACAGCAAAAAAGAGAGTTTGTAACAAGAAACACAGATGTTTTGCAAAAAACTTTTATTTTTTGAAATATTAGTTAGGCCACTGGACAAATAAAGAGAGGTAGAGAGATGAGAATAGGCGTGATTGGATGCGGCGGAATGGGAACGACTCATTACTTATCCCTGAAAGTCTTATCAGAAAAAGAGGATGATGTTGAGGTAGTTGCCCTGTCTGACTGCAGAAAAGAATTTCTGGACAAAGCGGCATCATATTTTCCGGAAGCTGCCACATATGAATACGGAATGGAACTGATCGAAAAGGAGCAGCTGGATATTGTACATATCTGTCTTCCAAGCTATCTGCATGCAGAACATGCAGTGAAGGCACTGGAAAAAGGGATGAATGTACTGGTGGAAAAACCGGTATGTCTGACCGAAGAGGATTGCCAGATGCTTCTTGAAGCAGAAAAAAGATCCGGGAAGAAGGTTATGGTAGGACAGGTAGTACGTTCCTTTGAGGAATATAAATATCTGAAGGAAGCTTACGACACAGAAAAATTCGGAAAGCTGAAATCCATTACTATGGAGCGTATCAGCGGAGATGTGAAATGGGGATTTGAGGACTGGTTCCATAATGAAGAAAAGAGTGGTTCCGTTGTGCTGGATCTTCACGTGCATGATCTTGATTTTCTGCGTTATATGCTGGGTGAGCCGGACAGCTTCCAGGTAAAAGCCAGCAGATTTGAAAGTGGCATGATCAATCATATCATCACGGAGTATGAATTCGGAGATGTTTTTGCTACAGCAGAGGGTATTTGGGATGAGTCATCGGCAATGAAGTTCCATGCAGCGTTCCGTGCACATTTTGAGGATGCTACGATAGAATTTAACGGTGCCCAGTCACCAAGCCTGACAGTATATAAGAAAGACGGAACTGTGGAGACGCCGGAACTTAAAGCTGAATATGAAGGCGAAAGTGATGTGGCGGGGATCAATGTTTCCAATCTGGGACCATATTATACAGAAATCAAATATTTCCAGGAATGCGTCAGAGAAGATAAACCTGTAGAGGTTGCTCCTCTGATCGAAGGAGTAAGATCCGTACAGCTTGGAATTAAAGAGTGGAATGCGGCAAAAGAGTACGTAGACGCACACGAAAGCAAATAATGAAATTTTCACTGAAGGCAGTGAGAAAAATAAAAAAAGCTATTCAAAAGGAGGATATGCAAATGAAAAAAAGAGTGATTTCTATTCTGTTATCAGCAGCAATGATCTCATCAATGGTAGTCGCAGGAGGGGTAACTGCACATGCCGAGGAAAATGTAACACTGAATGTATTTGATGCACATGCTTATGGTCTGGATGAGTATGACGAGATGGTAAAAGCCTTCGAGGAATCACATCCGGGTGTGACTGTTGACGTACAGCATGCAGCTAACGATTATGACACACTGCTTCAGTCCAGAGTAAACTCCGGAGATACACCGGATGTATTTGATGCTGAGGCCGGAACAAAAGCGAAAATGTACTATGATTACGCTTATGACTGGAGCAATGATACAGAGGTTCTGGACAAATTCAATGAGGACGCTGTAAACCTTGGAAAAGATGATGAGGGAAATGTAAAATCTCTTCCATGGACCTATGAGAACATGGGTCTGATCTACAACAAAGACTGCTTTGAGAAAGCTGGTATCGACAAGCTTCCGACAAACATGGATGAGCTGGAAGAGGCATGCAAGAAGCTGAAGGATGCAGGCATCACTCCGTTTGCGCTTGCTTCAAAGGAAACATGGGTATTAGGACAGGTTGCAACACATTTCATGATCGACAAAGACAAAACAGCTGCTGAGACAGTAGATGCGATCAAATCCGGAGAGACATCATTTGCAGATATGCCTAACTGGGAGAACCTTTACAAGTTCCTTGATCTTGCTGTAGAGTATGGTCCGGACAAGCCGCTTGAGGTTGACTGGGAGACATCAGAGAATATGCTTGCAAACGGCGAAGCAGCTATGATCCATATGGGTGACTGGTGCCAGTCTACACTGGATTCCTTTAATCCGGATGCAAATCTTGCATTCCTTCCATTCCCGGTAGGCTCCGGTGAAGATGATGCAACTGTATTATCCTCCTGTAACTGGACTTATATTGTAAACAAAGATTCCAAGAATCTGGATCTTGCAAAAGAGTATTGTGAGTTTATCCTTACCTCCGAAGAAGGCCAGAAATGGATGGCAGAAGGTGTAGGCGCTGTTCCTGGTGCAAAGTCTGATATGAAAGTAACCGGCGCTCTTGCAAATGATGCTAAGACCTATATCGATGCTGGAAAGACAAACGGCTGGATCCACACAATTGCTCCTGGCAGCTACGCAGATGAGTGTGGTCCGTATCTCCAGTCCTACATGCTTGGAGATATGAGCGCAGATGAAGTAACACAGCTTTTCCAGGATTTCTGGACATCTGCAGAATAACAAGGAACTCCAGGAGCCGAAGAGAAACAGATTTGTTGATTTTGGGCTGACGGAATGTAACTGACAAAAGAGGGAGACAGGCAGCAGGTTTGCCTGTTTCCACAATATAAACCAAGAAAAATTGAATTTCTGGAGGGATAGGATTGAAAACAAAAAACAAGGATCTGGCAATTTTTGCATTGTTTGTCTTTCCGGCAGTTGCTTTTGTACTGTTTGCCACAGATATTCCATTTGTAATGAATCTGTACTATTCGGTATTTAATTGGAATGGAATCGGCAAGAACATGGAATTTGTAGGACTTGCCAACTATGTGAAAATTTTTACTGCTGACCCGCTTTTTTTGGAAAGGTGTCAGATTTACTCTTAAATTTGCAGTATTTTATGTTGTTATCGTAAATATCGTTTCTCTCACAGTTGCTATCGTAATGGCACGTGAGAACAAAGTGAACAGTCTTGGACGTGCTTTTTATTATATTCCTTACATTATCAGTCTGACAGCGATCAGTCTGATCTGGAAATTTATCCTGGGACCTGGATTTGAGGCTCTTTACAGTGTTACAGGATGGGAATTCTTTAACTGGAGCTGGCTTGGAACACCGAAGCTTGCTTTTTATGTAGTTGTTGTCATGGCAGTATGGCAGAATCTTGGTTTTTACATGGTCAATTATATCGCAGGAATCATTGCAGTTCCGGGGGAACTTCTGGAAGCGGCAAGAATCGACGGAGCAACATCTTTTCAGGTATTCCGCAAGATCACAATTCCGATGATCATGCCTGCAATCTCGATCTGTATGCTGACATCAATGACATTTGCGTTTAAATTATTCGATATTATCATGGTATTTACAAAGGGCGGACCTGCGAATTCAACTGTTTCCGTTGCATATAACATTTATAAGGAAGCTTTTGTTAACAGCAAATATGGTCTTGCTACTGCCAAATCTCTTGTATTTGTAGTGTTTGTTCTGATCATTACAGCAATTCAGATGAAGATTACCAAGAGTAAGGAGGTTGAGGCATAATGAAGAAGAAACCAAAGAACCTGCGGCAGGTGAATGCACTGACAATTATTATTTTTGTATGTGCGATATTCTGGCTGATGCCGCTGGTATTGATCTTTATAAACTCGTTTAAACCCTACAATGATATGCTGCAGGATTTCCTGGCTCTGCCCAAATCCTGGAGCCTGAAGATGTACATTGAGACCTGGACAAAATTCGGGTTCCCGTCTCTGATCTTTAACACATTGCTTTATACATTCTGTACGGTCATCCTGGTGGTGCTCATTGCGCCGATGGCAGCCTATAAGCTTGCAAGAACAAAAAACAGACTCAGCAAAGTATGCTTTGTTCTGATCATCATGCCAATGATGGTTCCGTTCCAGTCTTATATGATCACTTTGACAAGACTGGTTTCGAATGTGAAGCTGACAGGGACAAGAACCGGATATATTCTGGTAAGTGTAGGATTGTGTATGCCGTTGGCTGTATACATGATCCATGGATTTGTAAAAAATGTGCCTATCGATCTGGAAGAGTGTGCATGTATTGACGGTGCAGGTAAGATCCGTACCTATTTCAGCATTGTACTTCCGCTTCTGAAACCGATCCTTACTACGGTCGTTGTTTTGGATGCACTGGCAACCTGGAATGATATCATCACCAACCAGCTGATCGTTGGCGGAAACACAGTGGCAATGAATATCCAGAATGCACTGTACATGCAGTTTTCAGCACAGACAGCAGACTGGGAGCATGCGCTTCCTGGAATCGTAATGTCTATGATACCGAGTCTTATCATTTTTTGTTGTGATGCAGAAGCATATTGTAGGTGGTATTACTGCCGGCGCAGTAAAAGGCTGATTTTTGGTGGTATAAGTAGTATAATATGAGATAGTACTGGAAGGAGAACAGAACCTATGAAAGTTGGAGTTTTGATCGAATTTACAAGCAATACAGATATTGATGCAAAATTTTGCGGAGCTGAAAGAAATGGGTGTGGATAGCTGCCAGCTGGTATGTTGGGATCGTCCAACACTTCAGGACGATGCTATGGCAGAGGCTATTAATAAAGGTCTGGAGAAATACGGGATCCACGCAACCGCATTCTGGTGCGGATGGGAAGGCCGCAGAGTATGGGATTTCTATGAAGGACAGCTGACACTTGGCCTGATTCCGTCTGATTACAGAGTTGAGAGACTGAAGATGCTTATGGAAGGTTCTGACTTTGCGAAAAAGATCCATGTGACAGACCTGGCAACACATGTTGGCTATATGCCGGAAAATCCATACGACCCGAAATACGAGGAAGTATTGGTTGCATGTAAGGCTATTGTGGAAAAATGTAAGGAAAATGGTCAGAACTTCCTGTTTGAAACAGGACAGGAGACTCCTGTAACATTAAAGCGTGCGATCCAGGATATTGAGAAAGCGGTCGGAAAAGGAAATGTGGGAATTAACCTTGATCCTGCAAACCTGATCATGTACGGAAAGGCAAATCCGGTAGATGCTCTGGAGGTTTTCGGTGAGTATGTTATGGGAATTCACGGAAAAGACGGAAAATATCCCACGGACGGACATCATCTGGGTGACGAAGTTCCTCTTGGTCAGGGAAAAGTAAATTATCCCGCATTTATTGCGAAGTTGAAAGAGATTGGTTATCAGGGAGATATTACCATTGAACGTGAGATTTCCGGTGAGGAACAGAAAAAGATATCCGTATGGCCAAGGATCTTCTGGATAAATTAATCGCAGAATAAGAGCTGGGGAAAAAATTATGATTATTTATACAGGGAAAGATTATCAGGATGTAAGCAGAAAAGCAGCTAATATCATGTCTGCACAAATTATCATGAAACCGGATGCGGTTCTCGGGCTTGCCACGGGCTCCACACCGGTGGGCATGTATACACAGCTGGTAGAATGGTACAAAAAGGGGGATCTGGATTTTTCCAGGGTGACAAGCGTGAATTTGGATGAGTACAAGGGGCTTTCCGGCGATAATGACCAGAGCTATCGCTATTTTATGGATCATAATCTCTTTGACCATGTAAATATTGACAAAGCACGGACCTTTGTGCCTGACGGACTGGAAGAGGACAGCGATAAGGCATGTGCACAGTATAACGAAATCATCCGGCAAACCGGAGGCGTGGACATGCAACTGCTCGGTATCGGCGGGAACGGACACATCGGCTTCAATGAGCCGGGAGATGCCTTTGAAAAAGAAACGCATTGTGTGGATCTGACAGAAAGTACCATCAGAGCCAATTCAAGGTTTTTTGAAAGCATGGCTGAGGTCCCGAAACAGGCCTACACTATGGGAATCAGGAATATCATGGCTGCAAAAAGATCCTTCTTGTGGCAACGGGAACATCCAAGGCAGAAGCTCTGTATAATTCCCTGTACGGACCGATCACACCGAAGGTTCCGGCATCTATCCTGCAGCTTCACCCGGATCTTACGGTTGTGGCAGATGAAGATGCACTGAGTATGATTCGCGAAAAAATTAAATAAAAATCCGGAATACAAC
>ENA-OPZZ01001510-OPZZ01001510.1-human-gut-metagenome-genome-assembly--contig:-NODE-1510-length-14048-cov-5.099418_pt1 | contig 14048 bp, 17 predicted proteins | sample MGYA00242487_ERZ504511 | MGnify/ENA primary metagenome ERZ504511 (study PRJEB26092, sample SAMD00036241) | human gut metagenome | host: Homo sapiens | study: EMG produced TPA metagenomics assembly of... | reverse complement strand
AATACCAGGGCATTGATTACACTCTTGTGTACATTTCTTGGAAGGATGATCTTATCCCCCGCCTTACAGCAGGAAAGTACCATTCCCTGTACGGAAGAGGTAGTTCCTCCTACCATGAAAAAAAGCATGATCCGCACGGAATGCTTCCGCCGCCAGCTCCTCTGCCTCTTTGATCACCGATACCGGATGGCAGAGATTGTCCAGCGGTTTCATGGAATTCACATCCAGACTGACACATTTTTCACCCAGAAGTTCCACCAGCTCCGGATTCCCCCGCCCTCTCTTATGCCCGGGCACATCGAAGGGAACGACCCTTCGTTTCTTCAGTTTTTCCAGCGCCTCATAGACCGGCGCATGCATCTGTTTTTTCTTATCCATATCTTCTCCCTGTTGTCTTTTTCCTGTCCACAGATCAAATATTGTTTATATATGACTGTGAAAGTACTGACCCGTTATATTTATATAACGAGATAAAATACGCTTCGCGAATTTTACTCGTTATCGCGACAGTCACCAAAATCGCATGCAAGCATGGACTTTGCCTCGTTGTTCGCGTGAATCAAAATTGATCCACCGGACCAATTATTGATAGGTAATGCAACAAAAAAGGACAGGTGAAATCACCTGTCCGCATTGTCATTCTATAGTTCTACTTTGTATTTTCTCTACATCCGCAAAAACTATGTTCTCAGAGTTTGTCGTTGGCATCTTTGCCAGCAAATATTTGCTATTCCGTAACTGTATCCGCCCACAGCCACAAGCTAACTACTCTTTATTGACCATTTCACAAGTGATACCTCAACCGGATTTCTTCGCTTTCTTCCGGTTGGAAACTTATAAAATTTAGCTTTTAACTAAATCAATAATGCGGTCTCTCACCGCTCTCGGCAGCTGCCCCGCCTGTCCGTATGGGCTTAACCAATATGCTTGGTGGGCTAATAATAAATATTTGCATGAAAACATGGTTTGCTTCATGTAGTTTTGAGTATATCACAGCATTTTATGTAATGCAAGTAAAAGCTGGGGAAAGTCATTCAAAGTACTCTCCCGGTCTTCTTTTTATGTTGCTCCCGGTAATACCTCTGATCTCCCTGCTGTATTTTTAAACGTCGCGAAAACCCAAAACAAATTACCAAATTCCAACATCCCTGGAATCTGATAGTCTGTCTTATCCAGCAGCAGACACATACGCTCTATCCTGGTATTATTCAGATATTGCTGTGGCAGATAAAAAGCACTTTTATATTTCTTAGTTTTTCTTGGTTTTTCGGACTTTGTAAGCCTTTGTGAATTTTTGCTTTCTGGCATAACCTGGTTTATTTTCGCATAATATCGTCCACAAAACTACTCTCACCGATTGTCAACCTTCTCCGGGAACATATCATGATTACTCATGCGGTTCCAGGCAACCTTTTCCCAATCCGTACCCGGCTTTCCGTAATTACAATACGGATCAATGGACAATCCTCCTCTTGGGAGAAATTTACCCCAGACTTCTATATATTTCGGTTCAAGAAGACTGACCAGATCCTTCATGATTATGTTGATCACATCTTCGTGAAAGTCTCCATGATTTCTAAACGAGAACAAATATAATTTCAAGGATTTACTCTCCACAAGACGTTCATCCGGAACATAAGAAATTGTGATCGTTGCAAAGTCCGGCTGTCCGGTAATCGGACAAAGGCTTGTAAACTCGGGGCAGTTAAACTTGACAAAATAATCATTTTCAGGATGTTTATTCTGAAATGCCTCTAATACAGATGGATTGTAATCCATACTGTACTCTGTTTGCTGATTTCCCAATAATGTTAAATTTTCTTTTTCTCTCATCGTTTTCTCCTCTATCTCAATGCCGGATCTTCCATATGGTTTGCCTGAAATGCCGCTGCACGGTCAATGCATGTTCCGCATTTTCCGCAAGGCTTCTCGCCTCCTTCGTAGCAGGACCAGGTCAACTCGTAAGGAACTCCCAGTTCTAATCCAGTCCTTACTACTTCAGCTTTGGATACATTAACAAAAGGTGCTTCTATTTTAAGCTGATGTCCGGAACCTTCCCATATTGCTTCATTCATAGCCTGATTGAATACCGGCGAGCAGTCCGGATACGCAAAGCCTGCAGAATCATCTGCATGAGCTCCATAATAAATTACTTCGCAGTCCTTGCTCAGTGCGATACTTGCCGCAGAAGAAAGAAATAATCCGTTTCGGAACGGTACATATGTGCTTACTGGCTTATCGCCATTGGTTTTTGAAATCTGTTCTGCGTAACTTTCCTCCGGGATGTCTTCCGTAGACTGTTGAAGCAGTGAACAGTTACTATATTGAAATATCTTACTCAAATCCAGGAACAAATGCTCCACACCATAATATTGGGCAACTGCTATTGCAGCTTTAATTTCTTTATCATGTTTTTGTCCGTAGGAAACCGAAAGGGCAATCACCTGGTCTTTCCCATACTTTTGGATTGCCAGTCCCAATGCCGTTGTTGAGTCGATTCCTCCGCTAAAAAGAACTAATGCTTTCATCTCTATCACCTCACTATTTATACTCCCCGCTTGTCAGGATCCCAGATCACTTTATGCATCTGTATCTGCAACCGCACACCATTCAACCGATGCTTCAACATGAATTCTACTATTTGCACCGGTTCTATTGAGCCAAAAACAGGGCTAAGATAAACATGACATCTGTTGGTCAGATCATAAGTCCGAATCAATTCCAGTGCTTTCAGCAAATCTTCCTGACTGCCGGATACAAATTTTACAGTATCATTCTTTTCAAGCAGTTCCATGTTCTCTGTTATCATATGGTCTTCGCACCCGCTTGATGGTAACTTATAGTCCATTGTAAATACCGGACGTTCTTCACAAAATGCAGCCAGATCGACTGCTCCATTTGTCTCAATCTCAACCTGCAGTCCTGCTTGTAAAAGAAGATGGATGAGATCCCTGATATCTTTTTGCAACAGCGGTTCTCCGCCTGTAAGTGTCACATTGTGAATTCCTGTTCCAAGAACATAATTTAATATTTCTTCCGGGGTTTCTTCTTTATATGGGCACTCAGATGTATTAGCCCACATAGTATCACAATAACTGCATCGCAGGTTGCACCCTTTAAAACGGATAAAAACTGCAAGTTCTCCTGCACGCGTGCCTTCCCCATTAATACTGGTAAACTTTTCTACTACCTTCATCTACTCTTCCTCATAGACTGCACAATTATTAGGTGTCTCATATACTTCCACATAATGAACTCCATACCCTAAATCTGTTAATTCTTTGTAGAAATAATATGCGAAATTTTCTGCTGTAGGACGAAATGAAACTTCCTCCAAATGAAAATCTTCATTCTGAAGTGCAGCTACGGTCTCTGCTTTCAGAGATCCCGTCTCGTAGATCAGGCTATGGTCAAAGTAATCACAAAGTACCTTCAGGTCTTTTTTCAGATTACCAAAATCCACTACCATTCCTTGTGTCTGTCCTTCTTGTTCTAACTCCTGACTCTTGATTTTTGCAACAACATTCCAACGATGTCCGTGGATGTTTCTACATTTTCCCTCGTATTTCCAAAGAAAATGTGCTGCATCAAAACTGGCTTTTGTTTGCAAATAATACATATTTCAACTCTCCTGTATGTGAAATGTATGTACCTGTTAAGAGCTATGCATTCTAAATAGAGCAGTTTTTATATATCAGAAAATCCATATCTAATATACAAAAAGCTCTGCGTACTTCTTCGCACGCAGAGCCTGAAATCCTCATGATTAGCCCCGGTTTTATTTTTCGACAGGAAGGTACAAATGAACTGTCGGCTGTTTTCACAGCATGAAAATTATACCACAGAAAATCAGATTGTCAAATTGATTTTTGATATTATGATACTGGCTGCCCGATCCATGCTTCTTAAGAGCACTGTCCTAAAAAAGATCCCCATGCTGGAACATGAATTCCCTTTTGTCCCAGTATCCCTGTCCCCGGATATATTATCTATATTTACCTATAATATCTACACAAAATTTTATGGATTATTTTCGGGTTATTTTCAACCCTCTATGCCTTTCAGACATTGATTTTACCGGTTCGACGCAGGCGATGATATATTTCAGGTATTTTCGTTCCGCATTCGGATCGATGACATTCACAATACTGAGGCTGTAAAGATCCGAACTAAGCTGCAGTGCCTGCTCTTTCAGATAATTTCGGATTTTCTGGTAAGCGATCCGGATATCTCCGTCTTTCTCCCGGCAGACCATCACAACCGTAAGTCTGCCAGAAAGCTCGCGGATGCCCGGGCCGGATGCCTGTGCGTCTGCAAAGCTGAAAACTTCCCTATACACATACTGTTCTTTCTGGAAATCCTCCCGTCCGATCGATGCTCCCATAGGAAAGGCCTGTATTCCGGGATGAGCACATTCTTTCAGATGTCTGTGAATGTCTGTGGAAATCTCGCTGAAAGAGGTCGCCGGATCTGAGAGTACTTTTGTTACCTTTAATCGAAAAATCTCCGGCTGCTCATACAGTTCCGGCTTTCCTGTATCATTCTTCCGGATCTGTTCCAGCAGTTTTCTTGTATTTCCGATAATTCCGATCCGCCGCTCCAGCTCTCTTTGCTGCATCAGAAGCGCCGCGTACTGCCGGTCAACAAAACCGTCAAAGCGCACTTCTTCCCCGCCAAGCAGATATTCTTTTATATCCTCCACCGAACATCCCAGTCCACGAAAGGTACTGATAAAATAATAGGAGCCGATCTGCGCATAGCTGTAATAGTGATACCCGTTTTTCTCACTTTTCTTCGGCACCAGGATCCCTTGTTTTTCATAATAACGCAGCGTGTCTCTCGTCGTCTGACACATCCTGGCAAATGCTCCCGCGCTGATGCAATATTCCTCTCCCGCCATGTTTTTCCTCCTGTTTTTTCCGACATTTCTATGTTGTAATCCGGTTCCAAATTTGTATTGTTACAGTTTTCTTCTTTTTCTGTATGTTCCCCGTTCCTGCTGTTATTCGCTGTCTTTTGTAACATTTGCATTCTTGACATGGGGGTTACACCCAGCTTTATTCTATCACAGGATAAAAATACACAACACCCTGATTTCAGGGGATTTTATAATAATGGAGTTGAAATATCATGCATACATTAAAGAAACTTTACTGTCGTTGTTTTCAGATCAGTTTTCGCGCTGCCCTGCCGCTGATGCCGTACCGGGAACCGAAGCTGATCGATGGATTTTCCGGTGTACCAAAAGTTTTGCGGAAACATAGCATTACAAGGCTTCTTCTTGTCACGGATCCGGGTGTGTATTCTCTTGGACTGACTACACCGCTGGAACAGATTTTGAAAAAAGCCGGGATCACCTGTATCGTCTACAAAGATACGGTGGCCAATCCTACTTCTGCCAACGTGGAAGATGCCAAAAACCTTTATCTGAAAAAACACTGTCAGGCGCTTCTCGCTTTCGGCGGCGGCTCTTCCATGGACTGCGCCAAAGGAGTCGGTGCCAGACTCGCCCGTCCAAACAAATCACTGGCCAAGATGGAAGGAATCCTTCATGTCATGCACAAGCTGCCCCTGCTGATCGCCGTTCCCACCACAGCCGGAACCGGAAGTGAAACAACACTGGCCGCTGTCATCACCGATGCCGATACCCATCACAAATACGCGATCAACGATTTCAGCCTGATCCCGCACTACGCCGTTCTGGAGCCTGAAGTCACAGTCGGACTGCCAGCACAACTCACCGCCACTACCGGTATGGATGCCCTGACACATGCGATTGAAGCATATATCGGCCGCTCCACCACGAAACAGACCCGAGAAGCCGCGATCGAAGCGATCCAGCTGATCTTCCAGTATCTCCCGGTCGCCTATAAAAATGGCAAAAACCGGACAGCAAGAAAAGAAATGCTCCGCGCCTCTTATCTGGCCGGTACTGCATTTACCAAAAGTTATGTCGGATATGTACACGCCGTAGCACACAGTCTGGGCGGTCAGTACGGCATCCCGCATGGACTGGCAAACTCCGTTCTTCTTCCGATCGTTCTCGAAGCGTACGGAAGCGCCGCGCACAAAAAACTGGCTCACCTCGCCCGGATCACCAAACTTTCGTCTTCCCCGGACGATACCACCGCAGCCAATGCTTTTATCGCACATATCCGAAAAATGAACGCTTCCATGAACATCCCGACGACCCTCGCCGGTATCCGTAACGAAGATATCCCGAAACTGGCCCGCTATGCCGATAAAGAGGCGAATCCGCTTTATCCAGTTCCGATTCTTTGGGATGACAAACAGCTTGCTTTGATGTATCATCTGGTACAGGAGAAAAAAGAAAAGGAGAATAACAGCCATGCAGAAACAGGACATCGAGACTATACTGGCATCTCAGCGTAAGTTCTTCGCCACCGGAAAGACTCTGCCGGTCTCCTGGCGTCTCGAACAACTGAAAAAATTAAGAACTTCTATGCTTCGCCACGAAGAGGATCTGTACGGAGCATTGAAAAAAGATCTGGGAAAAAGCCGGATGGAAAGTTATATGTGTGAGATCGGACTGACCCTTTCTGAACTGACCTGGATGGAAAAGCATATCGGCAGGCTGACCCGTGAAAAACGGGTTCCAACCCCACTGGCACAGTTCGCCGCAAGAAGTTTTCAGTCCCCGACACCGTACGGCACGGTTCTGATCATGAGTCCCTGGAATTATCCGGTACTCCTGACACTGGAACCTCTGATTGACGCACTGGCCGCCGGCAATACCGTCATCGTCAAACCAAGTGCCTACGCACCAGCTACGAGTGCTGTAATGGAAATGATTATAAAAGAGACTTACCCTCCGGAATATGTCCGTATGATCACTGGCGGCCGTCAGGAAAACCAGGCCCTGCTTACACAGCGTTTTGATAAAATCTTTTTTACCGGCGGCAAAACCGTCGGCCGTGAAGTACTCCGCCATGCTGCAGAGTATCTAACCCCTGTCACCCTGGAACTCGGTGGGAAAAGTCCGTGTATCGTAGATTCCACCGCAAAGATTCCATTAGCTGCCAGACGCATCGTCTTTGGAAAATACTTAAACTGCGGGCAGACCTGTGTAGCTCCGGATTATATCCTCTGTGATGTTTCCATCAAAGATGCCTTGCTTGCAGCAATTCAGAAAGAAATTACCAGACAGTTTGGAGATCGTCCGTTGGACAATCCGGATTACGGAAAAATTATCAACGAAAAACATTTTGAACGGATCCTCGGTCTAATTACAAAAGAAAAAATAATCTGTGGTGGCGAATCAGATTCTTCTACTCTTCGCATCGCTCCAACCGTCCTCACCGATGTTTCCTGGGACGATCCGGTCATGGGGGAAGAGATCTTCGGACCGCTCCTTCCGGTGCTGACATATTCCTCTCTGGATGAGGCGATCCGCACCGTAGAATCTCACCCCCATCCACTGGCATTATATTTCTTCAGCGAAGACAAAAAAGCGCAGAAAAAAGTACTGGATCTGTGTCACTTCGGCGGCGGCTGCATCAACGACACCATTATCCATCTTGCTACCAGTGCCATGCCATTTGGCGGTGTCGGTGCGAGCGGTATGGGTGGATACCACGGCATGGAAGGCTTCAAAACCTTCAGTCACACTCGCAGCATTGTCGACAAAAAAACCTGGATGGATCTTCCGATCCGGTATCAGGAGTATGTGGGATGGAAAGAAAAACTTTTACGGATGTTTCTGCGATAGTTTTCTTATTTTTGCACTTCCAAAATTGAAATCCGTAAAATATCAAAAGGTGGTATGTTCATTGTCACATCAAACAATTGAACACACCACCTTTTATTTACACAAGCAGCGCGCTAGAGCGTGTTTGAAAAACATTTTAAGTTGTTCATTTTAACCAAATTAATATTGAGACGATGCATAAGAACCCTAGGTAAGTGAATGCTAATTTGTCATAACGTGTTGCTATCCGGCGAAATGCTTTCAATTTCAGAAAGTAATTTTCGACCAGATGTCTTTCCTTATAAAACCACCAATCGCAGCGACGTTCAAATTTAGCTCCTCGGCGGGATGGAATGGTTGGTTCACCGCCATGATCGTAAATGTAATCTATCAATTGATTACTGTCGTATCCACGGTCTGCCAGAACCTTGCTTCCATCTATTTCGATATGATCCAGTAAAGGAATTGCATAATTGATATCATTACGCTGCCCTTCACTGATCATAAAATACACTGGATAGCCATAAGAATCTACTATTGCATGGATTTTGGTACTGGCTCCTCCACGGCTGTGTCCGATTTCATTCGAAGCTCCCCTTTTTTAGCACCTGCGCTATGTTGGTGAGCCTGAACAATGGAAGCGTCTATAGATAATTCTTCCGGTTCAGCCTCTAGGCTTAGAATGCGAAAAATATTATCCAGAATCCCGTCATCAATCCATTTACGAAAACGACTATATACAGTTTGCCAGGAACCATAACGTTCTGGAAGATCTCGCCAGGGTGCACCACTGCGTGCCAACCAGACCATCCCATTAAGAATGATGCGGTTATCTTTTCGTGGACGTCCCTGTTTTCCTGTATTTTCAGGAGGGAGTAATGGTGCAATACGGTTCCATTCTTCATCTGTTAACTCATATCGTCTCAACATAGTGAACACCCCTTTTTCTTTATTTTATCATGAAAAAGGGAAATGCAACATTTGGTTTGTGCAATTTTTATTTTTCAAACACGCTCTAGTTATAAAAGAGAAAATCTTATATATAACCGATTGTGAAGAAAAAGGAAATCTTAGAAATATTATGAAAATAATCTTGGCATTCTTAAAAGTGAGAATATAATTTAATTAAAGAATAATTTAAGGAGTGAAGATAAAAGGATGGAAATGGCTGAAATTGTGATGAACCCTGTCCGACAAAGAATTTTTCAATATTTTTTGCTTCACAAAACCGGCACGATCAAGGAAATCAGAAAAGCGCTGCCCGATGTTCCCAGTGCAAGCCTGTATCGGCACATAAAGATTTTTACAGATAGTACAATTCTTATGGTTGTGGGTGAAAATCGAATTCGCGGTACTGTTGAAAGCGTTTATCAATTAAATAAGGATGCTATGGAGACAGAAGATGAAACCGGAAATGCGGTACAAATGTCACTGCTCAGTATCTGTGCAACATTTGCGAAGTATTTTTCCAGTGGAAAGGCTGATCCCAAGAAGGATATGTTACTATTTCAAACTGCACGCTGCTACTGACTGACGAGGAGTTTTCAGGTTTTCTTACGGAAATCAATCAGATTGCGGTCAAGTACATGAAAAAAGAGGCAGTGGAAGGCAGCAAAACGCGACTGATTACGCTCATCTCTGCCCCATCGAATGAGTAGGTGATGATTATGGAAAAGCAAGGGCAATGGCTGCTATGCCCATATTGTCATGGGAAAACCCGTGTGTGGCTGCGAGGAGATACTGTTCTTCGGAATTATCTTCTTTTCTGTCCAAAGTGCAAGCAGGAAACACTCATTGATTTACGACAATTTCATATAACACTTTTGAAACAGTCAGACGCTAAGACACAGAGCTGAACTTGATGTTAGATCGAGTTCGTTCTGCGTCTTTTTGAAAAGAGGGAACAGAATTGAAAAAAGAAAATGATATTTTAGAGAAAACATTAGACATTGCAGAGAGCGGATATGATAACGCATATCAATTTTTGTTGGAGGCCTATAAAAATGCTCCTGAAAACTATGGACCGCAAACACTGTATTTTCTGTCCTGTCTGGCAGGCGGGGCAGGTATGCCTGAAAAAGCATTGAGGTGGCTGAAATACGCAATTATAAATAAGGGCTGGTGGTATCGTCCAGAGATATTGGAAGATGATGATCTGGAACTATTGGAAAATAATTCGGAGTTTATTTCACTAAAATCAATTTCCAATGATCGGTATACAGCTGCTGTTGCTAAAACAAAGTCATTATTTTCATGGAAACAAAAATGTGCTGATAATCTGTTTTTGGCTGTTCATGGGAATACACAAAACAGTGAAATTGCACGTAGGGATTGGTTGCCAATCATTGAAGATGATAAGCTGTGGCAGATGGAAACCATACAAAGTGCTGAACCGGATGGATACGGAACATATCGTTGGAGTTATGATATGGTTTCCTATATTCCGGTAGCAAATGCAATCGAAAAAATACATAATATAGATTATCAAAAAATTGTATGTGGAGGATTTTCAGCAGGATGTGATATGCTGTTGCGTTCCGTTTGTTTTTCAACAGCCGGTTGCAATATGTTGATTTTGCAAAGCCCGTGGATTCCAATTCTACAAGAACATGGGCATGATCTGGTTCAAACACTAAGGGAAAAGAATATAAAAATACGAATCTTTTGTGGATCAGATGATGAAGATTGTATGCCGATGGCACAGCAACTTTATACTGTGACAAAGCAAGCAGGAATAGATGTAGAATTTTCAGTACAGGAAAACAGTCGCCATCAGTTTCCGACAGAGATGTACACATTAAAAGAATTATGGAGAAACATACTATGAAAAAGTCATATGAGAAAAATGAACTGACTTTTGCACTTGTGTGGATCGTGATTTACTGCGTTCTGCAGTCGCAGTCGACTTTCTGCTGGTAACGATCTTTTATCGCGGCGGCAGCCTGCTATCTTGCATCTTCGACCACGCTGCCATCAACATGCTTGGATTTATGCTCCTGTCAGGATGGAGATTGGGATTTTGCAGATATATGATCTGCTTTGTGGCTGTAAATCTTTTTCTACTGCTTATGATGAGTTGGAACTGGATACGTTAGGAGATAAAAGACAGCATTATGGTTTTAATTCTGTCATGAAGTTTCATTTATATGGTACAAGTGCTTCTGGTATCGAAGTCAGCGAATATGCGACTACGGACGAAAATGGTGTAGCAACTTTTAAGAATGTTCTGATTGCAGGGGCTGCCGGATACACAATGGAAGAGGTAGATACTGCTGTTTGTTATGTGATTCCTGATGGAAATATGGAATATAAATCATTGCTTGCTATGGTTACAGAGATAAATGCAACGCAGGTTGACACACAAGACAAGCTTACGGATCAGGTGTATCATTACGATGTAACAGATAAGGTGTTTGAAAAGGCTTCCAGATACGAGGACAGGAGAATAGAAAAAGAAGAATCCAAGACTTTTGCCGGAACTAAGAAAACACCTCGGCGTGAAGATGTTAGTTTATAAGATTGGAGGATAAGACTATGAATAAAGCAAAGAGACAGCCTACGTAAAAAAGGTAAATGCTATAGTCGAAAAGAAAAAGCAGAATAAGAAATAAGGTTTGAGAGGTGGCGAAAGCTGCCTCTTTTACATATAGGACTATTTATATTGAATATTTTTTACGAAACTGTCCAAAATATTCAATAAGATTTGCGTTTTGCATTGTAAAGAAATATAATATTGTTGAACAAACAAAACGCAAATGTAAAAAATATTCAATGATAATTTAACTAGATAAAGTGAAAATTTATTTGATTGAATATTTTTTACGGAATCGTATAAAATGTGCAATAAAGGAGAGTGACTTATGGATATCAAGAGAGATAAATACTTGAATGATTTGATTAATCGTATGCACAATGGAATGATAAAAGTTGTAACTGGTATCAGAAGATGTGGAAAGTCTTATCTGTTATTTAATATTTTCAAAAATTATTTGCTGGAGCATGGTGTGACTGCTTCGCATATTATTACGATTGAACTAGATCAACGTAAAAAACAAAAAGTATCGTGACCCGGATACAATATTAGATTACATCGAGTCTTTGATAGAAGATGATGAGCAGTATTACATCATGCTTGATGAAGTGCAGATGTTACAGGAGTTTGAAGAAGTTTTAAATTCGCTGCTTCATATCAGAAATGCGGATATATATGTGACAGGAAGTAACTCTAAATTCTTATCTAAGGATGTGATTACGGAGTTTAGAGGCAGAGGTGACGAAATTCATATTTATCCATTAACGTTCAAAGAGTTTATAGAAGCCTACGATGGTGATATGTACCGTGGATGGGCAGAGTATGTTGTGTATGGTGGTCTTCCGCTTACTGTAACAATGAAAACGGAAGAACAGAAAATTAGCTATCTGACAAATCTTTTTAAAGAGACTTATCTGAAGGATATTATTGAAAGACACCATATTGAAAAAACGCAGGAGCTAGAAGATTTGGTTAATATCTTAGCCTCTGCCATTGGTTCGTTGACAAATCCACCGAAAATTGAAGCTACCTTTAAAAGTGCGATTCAGTCAACAATTAGCCTAAATACAATCAGACAATATATTGAACATTTGGAAGATGCATTTATTATCAATAAAGCCAATCGTTATAATGTAAAAGGCAGAAAATACATTGGTACACCGTTGAAATATTATTTTGAAGATGTGGGACTTAGAAATGCGAGATTAGGATTTAGACAGGTTGAAGAAACACATCTGATGGAGAATATTATTTACAACGAATTACGAAGCAGGGGATACACAGTAGATATTGGTGTTGTAGAAAAGCGTGGAACTGATGAAAATGGTAAAGAGTACAAGAATCAGTTGGAAATTGATTTTGTAGCTAATCTTGGCAGTAAACGTTATTATATCCAGTCCGCTTTCAGTATGCCGACAGAAGAAAAGCGTATTCAGGAAAAAGCTTCTCTTGTAAATGTAAATGATTCTTTTAAAAAGATTATCGTTGTGAAAGATGTTGTAAATGTTACAAGGGATGAAGATGGAATCACTACGATGAGTATCTATGACTTTTTATTAAAGGAAAATAGTTTGGAGTTGTAAGAACTTCCTAATAGATTTAATACGCATAATACGGAAGGAGGAAGTTACAGTGATAAGATATCAGAGGATTTAAAAGGAAAGATACAAAAGACTAAAGATGCTATTGTTGAAGATATGAATTATTTTTATTCTAAAATAGATGTAGAAGGTCAATCTGTATATAGTGATATATTTGGAACAAAGGATAAAATATATTCAGGAAGTGAGGCAACAGAATTTCATTTAGCAAAAATGTTTGCATTTGCACATATATTAAAACATGATTATCCAATAATCGTAGATTCTTTTAGAGCAGAGGATTTATCTACAGACAGAGAAGATAGAGTGTTAGATGAGTTTTTGAGATTAAATAATCAGATTATTTTTACAACAACAGTGAAAAAAGAAGAAGGAGGAAAATATCAAAGAAGTACAAATATAAAATCGATAAACTTTAGTGAACATACTACTAATAAAATGTTATCAGAATTATATTTGGAAGAATTTAAAAAATTGATAGAAGATTTAATGATAATTGAAGAATAAAAAGACCGATTGGTTCACTAAGAATCAGTCGGTTTTTCTATGCCTATTTTTATTTATACATAGCCAGTCCTGTAAAAAGGATGGGCTATTAAATTTTTAGAGAAAGGAGGAAACTATATGACCAAATGTAAAGTAATCGCCCTTGCAAATCAGAAGGGAGGAACAGCAAAGACCACAACAACATTAAATCTGGGAATTGGTCTTGCACATCAGGGGCGAAAAGTATTAATGGTTGATGCTGATCCACAGGGAGACTTAACAACCGCATTAGGGTGGACTGATGCAGATAATCTTCCGATTACTTTGGAAACACAAATGAAGAAGATATTACAAGACGAACCATTTGTGTATAATGAAGGTATTTTGCATCATGAAGAGGGAGTAGATATTATTCCGACTATATTTGGAATTATAGAAGAACTCAAGCAATGCAATTATGTAAAAGTTATTGTGATTGCGAATACAGATGAAATACAAATCGGACAAAAAAGTTGTATTTGAAAAGTATAATGAAAAGGTCATTGAAAAGAATATATCATATTACAGAACGTGCAGAGAAAGTGACATGGAGTAAAATGAATATCCATGCAGATTTTGTTGAAAAATTCTTGGAAATCCATAAAGTCAAAATTTACGGGCGCTCGAAAAGGCGCAACGCTTTTTTTTGAAGATGTAAAAATTGTTTTGTAATAGTGACATG
>ENA-OPZZ01001509-OPZZ01001509.1-human-gut-metagenome-genome-assembly--contig:-NODE-1509-length-14058-cov-5.569737_pt1 | contig 14058 bp, 8 predicted proteins | sample MGYA00242487_ERZ504511 | MGnify/ENA primary metagenome ERZ504511 (study PRJEB26092, sample SAMD00036241) | human gut metagenome | host: Homo sapiens | study: EMG produced TPA metagenomics assembly of... | reverse complement strand
AATGAATCAAATTTTTAGGGATATGGCTGTCCTGAACCAAATCCCCCAAGAATTATAATTGAGCTTGGCCTTGCATGAATATACATAACTTCCAGCATTTATTTCCATATTTCCACCACATTTAAAAAAATATGTATATCTTTGTCACACGCTTTCTGCTCATCAGCGTGATGAAATTAGCGGGAGGCGCTATATATTACTTAAATTAGGAATATGTAAGTGTTATCTCTCGGAATCAGAATCTAGCGATTTAAACCAAGGAGAGATGATGCGACAGATGTTCCACGTTAACGGCTTATATCAACATATCCGTAAAAGATGTGTTATATATAAACGATTGACGTGGGTGTCTGTTGTCATTATTATCTTTTGGGAGGGTTTCGCTAGGCCTTGATTCCGGATAATGGTGCAACAGCATTCACGTCTTTTTTGTGTCCGGTCGGTTATGATTACCCCTAAAAGTCTAACCTAAACAATTCCCCGTCCGCCCGAAATACAGAAAACGTGGATGTCCGTTGTGCCACATAAACAAAATAATACTCCATTTTTATTGTGGAACACATTAAAACAAAAGCATTATGCCAAAATGGATTAGCGTAGAAGAAGCGGCGGCCAAGTATGGAATCAACAAAGAAGTAATCTGGCTTTGGGCGGATATGAAAAGATTCCCAATGTCGTATGAGAAAGGTATCACCACTGTTGATGAAGAAAGCCTTATCGGATTCCTGCATCAGAATAAGGATCGAGTTACAGCCGAGTATATCGACACATTGGAAGACCTATGTATTGAAAAAGCAAATATCTGTAACTTATATGCTGAAATTATTGGCTGTCAAGACAAAGAACTCTTGTATCAAAGAGAGCAAATAGCTCGAATGAAAGAGATACAAACAGCTATGAAAAGGCAAAACAGCCGGCTCCGGGATTGTGAGAAAGTGTTCACGAAATATGAAGAGAACTTTAGTACCTGCTGGGTTGGAAGAATCTGCGCTCACTTAAGGCGGCTGATACGGTTGATACGACGGTAAATACCATTCTATCTCATTTTAAACCCTGAATAGATATATTTAAAGATATCCCTAAACAGAAATGTTTAAAAATACTAGAAATATACTGTAGTAAGATTTTTTATCCATTCGTTTTATATTCTTAACTCCGAAAAATTCGTAAGTGTAGATAAACCAACTACTTTTGGCTCTCGAATTTGCAGCATTTTTGAATGTCTTGCGTCTAATAAACATAAACTAATATATTTCTAGTCATGAAACACAGACTGTTACTACTAATTCTATTCGTATTTGCTATCTCCGTGGCGGGGTGGGCACAAAAATCCACAGCTCCTTCTTATACAGTCAAAGGAGTACTTATTGATTCTTTAACACAAGAGGGAGAACCGTATGCTACCATCAAAATAGCAAAGAAAAATGCTCCGGATAAAGCAGTCAAGATGGCGGTGACTGGGGCGAATGGTAAATTTCAGGAGAAACTGAATGTCGCTGCGGGCAATTACATCATCACTATTTCTTCGATTGGTAAAGCGCCGATAGTAAAGGAATTTACTCTAAAACCGTCCGTGAAGGAGGTTGACTTGGGCACAATGATTTCTTCAGAGGCCAATAACGTATTGAAAGGAGTGGAGGTAGTTGCACAAAAACCTTTGGTAAAGGTAGATGTGGATAAGATTGAATATAATATTGAAGATGACCCGGACTCAAAATCGAACAGTATATTGGAGATGCTTCGGAAAGTGCCTTTGGTAACGGTGGATGGAGAAGACAATGTACAGGTGAACGGCAGTAGCAGTTTCAAGATACATGTAAATGGAAAGCCCAATAATATGATGAGTAATAATCCGAAGGAAGTACTGAAAAGTATGCCGGCAAACACGATCAAATATATTGAGGTGATAACTTCACCGGGAGCTAAATATGATGCGGAAGGTATCGGAGGTATTCTGAATATCGTCACAGTAGGTTCCGGATTTGAAGGATACACGGCTACTTTCAGAGGAAATGCTAATAATAACGGAGTAGGTGCCGGCACTTACGCAATGGTGAAACAAGGTAAACTGACTGTTTCTGCCAACTATAACTACAATTATAATAATAGCCCGCGCAGCTATTCCGATAGTTATCGCGAAAACTACGAACCGGATAAAGAGAATGAAAAATATCTGGAATCGGAAAGTAGCTCCAAGTCGAAAGGGAATTTCCAGTATGGCAATTTGGAAGCCAGTTACGAGATTGATACGTTGAGGCTGCTGACCGTGGCTTTCGGAATGTACGGCAGTAGTGACAAAAGTAACAGTGACGGAAATACGATTATGCACGGAGCTGACCGACAGGATTTTGCGTACCGTTATAGAACCGACAATCATGGAAAAGGGTCATGGTATTCTATCAACGGAAATATAGACTATCAACGTACTTCCCGAAAGAATAAAGAACGGATGATTACGTTTTCTTATAAAATCAATTCCCAACCCCAAACGAATGATTCATATAATACTTATCTGGACATCGAGCCTGAAGAGAATAAACTGGATATCATTAAAGAATTGTCATTAAAGAATTTCCATTCGGACGGAAAGACAAATACGATGGAGCAGACTTTCCAGGTGGACTATACTACTCCGATTGGAAAGCTGCATACAATTGAAACCGGTGCCAAATATATTTTCCGACGTAACTCCAGTGATAATCGGTTTTATGAAGCCGAGGGAGCAAGTGAAAACTATGCATATAATGAGAATCGTAGTAGCGAGTACCGTCATTTGAATCATATTCTCTCTGCTTATGCCGGATATACGCTGAAATACAAGGGATTTACTTTCAAACCGGGATTACGTTATGAGCAAACCATACAAGAGGTGAAGTATCTGGTGGGTCCGGGCGAGAACTTTGATTCGAATTTTAGTGATCTGGTTCCTTCCGTTTCCTTGGGAATAAAACTAGGAAAGATGCAGAATTTGCGTGGTGGATATAATATGCGTATCTGGCGTCCGGGTATCTGGAATTTGAATCCTTATTTCGATAATCAGAATCCGATGTTTATTAATCAGGGAAATCCGAACTTGAAGAGTGAGAAAAGTCATTCGTTCGACTTGTCTTACAGCAGTTTTACGTCCAAGTTCAACATCAATCTTTCTTTGCGTCATTCTTTCAATAACAATGGAATTGAAAGAATCAGTCGCTTGATTACTGATAAAGACGGAGAAATCTTTGAAGGTGGGCATAAAGCTCCCTACGGTGCACTGTATAGCACATACGGTAATATCGGAAAGAGCCGGGAAACAGGATTGAACTTTTATTTGAACTGGAACGCTTCTCCTAAAACGAGAATTTACGTCAATGGACGTGGCAATTATAGCGATTTGCGGAGTCCTGCCCAAGAGCTGCACAATTATGGATGGAATGCTTCTGCTTATGGAGGAATTCAGCAGACCTTACCGGGAAAAGTACGTTTGAGTCTGAACGGCGGAGGTAGCACACCCCGAATCAGTTTGCAGGGAAAAGGTTCAGGATATAGTTATTATAGTTTGGGATTGAGCCGTTCTTTCTTGAAAGAAGAACGTCTTTCTTTGAATATTTATTGCAGCAATGTTCTGGAGAAATACAGAACTTACAATAATCACACAGAAGGAGCTAACTTTATTTCGAAGAGTTCGAGCAAATATCCGAGCCGGTATTACGGTTTCAGTATTAGCTATCGGCTTGGAGAGTTGAAAGCCAGTGTGAAGAAAGCCGCACGAAGCATTGACAATGACGATGTGAAAGGTGGCGGCGGAGGAGGAGGTGGAAACACCGGTGGTGGAGGTGCCCAGTAGACCACTTCCGCACACCGAGATTCCCTCTTATTTCTGTCTCACGTCTTGCTTGTTGGTGTTAAAACCAAGTTTGGTTAATCCGGCCTGTACGTCGGGATGGCTCATGAAGAGTTTCCACAATAATCCGCTCCGGTAGTTTTCGATCATGACAGCAATAGGACCCTGGTCGATAGCCAGATAACGTTGCGGATACCAATTGTCCGTTTCGCTGAAAGCATCGTAGAATCCGAAAGGACCGAACACTTTATCTCCCATACCATACAGATGGCGCATTACCTGCATGGAATATTCCGGTGTATAGACAATGGATGAAAGTGCGGCGGTAGGGGAGATTACTCCTTTGTCCTCCTGCTCATTGGGCGAATGAGCCGCATATCCATCGACGGAGTAGCTGGCGGTCAGTCCCCAACAATCCGGTCCGAAACCTTTGTAATGTTTAGGGTTGCGGATGCAGTAAGCACGGTTCACCAGTGTCAGGTTGCGCATTTCGTGGAAGTAGCTGGGGCAGTATTCATCTTTCAGTCCCACCGGATCAAGTCCGAGGAAAGAGTATTGAGCCCAGAAAAGCGGTCCGGCTTCGGTGCCCTGATAGCGGAGGTGCAACTCGATTCCTTCCACTTTATGCGGAGAAACGATGGCTCCGTTCTGTGCCCAACCGTCATGATAGACAGCCGCAGGTACTCCGTGTGTAGGAGAAGCGGCGGCAAGAATATACATAATCATACATTCGTTGTAGCCGTGTACAGGGAAATTCATTTCCCAGCCATACGTCGGACTCCAATGCCAGTAAAGAACGTTTTGCCCGCCTTGCCGATACCAGTTCCAGTCGACATCCCGCCAAATCTGGTCGATACGTTGGGCGAGGGCTTTCTCTTTCTCGTTTCCGTTGACGTAATATTGGTGTACGGCCAGCAGCCCTTGGATGAGGAAAGCGGTCTCTACCAGATCGCCCCCATTATCTTTCTGGCCGAATGGTTTCACCTTGCCCGTATCACCATACCACCAATGAGGGTAGGCTCCATGGAAACGGTCTGCCTTTTCGAGGAAAGAAACGATGCGTTCCATTCGTGCCAGTCCCTCTTCGCGGGTGACGTAACCGCGTTCGATTCCCGCAAGGATAGCCATGATGCCGAAGCCGCTGCCGCCGGAAGTGACTACGTTGGCATCGTTTTCTGGATAAACGCCGTCCACATGATAACGTTCGGGAGCCAAGCCGCTATTCGGCTCGGCACCTTCCCAGAAATAGAGGAAAGTCCGTCGCTGGACGGTATCCATCAGGGCGTCGTCCGATAACGAGTCGGTGGCTGCGGAAAGGTTGTTGCTTTTGCTTTTCCCTTTACAGCTCTGGAAAGTCAGGGCAACGGCGGATAGAAATAGTAACATGAGCGGAAGTGCACTCATTTCTATTATTCTTTTATATTTATCGTTCATAATCAAGGTGATAAAAGTTTAGTTTAACGTGAACTTCGCGGTTTTCACATCACGGCTGTTCGTACCGATCATCACTTCAAAGTCGCCCGGTTCGGCAACCAGTTGCAAGTCATAATTATAGTATCGAAGCATTTCCGGAGCAATCTTGAAACGGACAATCTTCATTTCACCCGGTTCCAGGAATATCTTTTGGAAACCTTTCAACTCTTTGACGGGACGGGTACTGCTACCCACAACGTCGCGGATATAAAGCTGTACCACTTCCGAGCCGGGCCATGTTCCGGTATTGGTAACCTCCACTGCCGCGGTCAACGAACCGTTCATGTCCATGGAAGAATGACTCAAGTCGATGTCACTGTAAGAGAACGTCGTATAAGAAAGGCCGTAACCGAACGGATAAAGCGGATCATTATCCACATCGAGATAGTTGCTGCGGAACTTCTCGAACCATTTGCCTTCTTTCAATGGGCGTCCGGTATTTTTTTGCGCATAATAAAGAGGTATCTGGCCGACATTCTTCGGGAAAGTCATGGTCAGTTTTCCACCCGGATTGACGTAACCGAAGAGGGCGTCACCAATGGCGTAAGCGGCTTCACTACCTCCGAACCATACATTCAGAATAGCAGGCACATGCTCCTGTTCCCAATTCAGCGTAAGCGGACGTCCAGTGAATAACACCAGTACCACCGGTTTGCCTGTCTTTAAAAGCTCTTTCAACAGATTCTGTTGTACGTCGGGAATATTCAAGTCTGTACGACTGCTGCTTTCACCGCTCATTTCAGAAGATTCGCCTAGCGCTGCGATGATGATATCCGACCGACGGGCTACGTTCAATGCTTCGTCCAGTAACTGCTGGTCGGTGCGGTTGTCACGGTTCAGGGAACGGCCGAACATCGTTGCCCGTTCTTCGTAACTTGCATCACTAATCAGGTTGCTTCCTTTAGCGTACATGATATTCGCTTTTCCGGCTGTCATCTCTTTCAATCCTTCCACCAAAGAAGGGCAACGGTCGAGCACAGCTGCTACGCTCCATGTACCCGGCATATTGCTACGGCTGTTTGCCAACGGACCGATTACTGCAATATTTCCTTTAGGGTTGAAAGGCAACAACGGATTTCCGTTCGGATTACCGTCGGGACTGTCATTCTTTAGAAGAACGAAACTTTCTGCTGCAATTCTGCGGGCTGCATCACGATGGGCTTTGGTAAAGATGTCGCGTGCCGGACGTTTCGGATCGCAATATTTATAGGGATTATCAAACAATCCCAGTTTATATTTGGCTTCCAGAATACGACGGCAAGCCGTATTCAATGTTTCCATAGAGACTTTTCCTTCCTGAACGGATTTCTTCAGTGTCCCTACAAAACCCTCGCTTACCATATCCATATCCACTCCGGCGTTGATGGCACGGGCGGATACTGTCTGAAGATCACCGATACCGTGGTCGATCATTTCTGAAATGCCCGTATAATCAGTTACCACAAAACCGTTGAATCCCCACTGTCCGCGGAGAATATCCGTCATCAGCCATTTATTGGCAGTGGCCGGAATACCGTCTACTTCATTAAAAGAAGCCATCACGCTGCCTACACCCGCTTCAACGGCTGCTTCATACGGCAGCATATAATCATTGAACATTCGTTGGCGGCTCATATCCACGGTGTTATAGTCGCGGCCGGCTTCGCCTGCCCCATATAACGCAAAGTGTTTTACGCAGGCTATGATTTCGTCATTCCGTTCCATGTTTTTCCCCTGATAGCCGCGCACCATTGCTTCGGCAATCATGGCACCGAGAAACGGGTCTTCGCCACTACCTTCGGATACGCGTCCCCAACGAGGGTCACGTGAAATATCCACCATCGGGCTGAAAGTCCATGAGATTCCATCAGCACTTGCTTCTACAGCCGCAATGCGGGCAGACTCTTCAATGGCTGTCATGTCCCAGGTGCAAGACAAACCGAGCGGGATAGGGAACATCGTTTCGTATCCGTGAATAACGTCCATCCCGAACAATAACGGAATACCCAGCCGGGAATCTTCCACAGCTTGTTTCTGTACTTCACGTATTTTCTCTACTCCTTTCAGATTGAACAATCCTCCCACTTCGCCTTTCTTGATTTTTGCGGCGATGTCGCTGCTTTTAGCCTGTCCCGTAGTGATCTCTCCGGTGACAGGAAGGTTTAACTGTCCGATTTTTTCTTCCAGCGTCATTTTATTCATCAATGCGTCGATGAAACGATCCATATCCTGTGGCGACTTTTGTGCCGACGCGGTTAGAAAACCTGCGGTCAAACAACAGGACGGATAGACTTAACTTTTTGTATATCATATTATTATAGTTGCTTTTATCTCTATTCATATAAAGTCCTCCTGATGCGTTGAATGTTTCGGCACCGAGGAGGACATTTGTTCGACACCGAGGAACAGTAGTTTCGGCACCGAGGAAACAACCGTTCGGCACGAGGAACTTTCTTATTGGTAGTCGGGGTTCTGTACTAACACTCCCTTAGACTTGTCGATCTCTGTCTGCGGCAGTGGAAGCAGTGCGTTTTTGTCCTGATAATTGGTTTTACCGGCTGCGTGCAACACTTCTTTTGCAATACCCCAACGAACGAGGTCGTAGAAACGGTCGAATTCCAACCCTAATTCCACACGGCGTTCGTGGCGGATGGCCTCACGCAATTCTCCCTGATCGGTAGTCGTCACTTTAGGCAATATATTGCTATTGGTGCCTCTGGCGCGTGCGCGTACTTGTTCCAAATAGTCGATTGCTTCACCCGGAATACCTTTTTCATTAGCTGATTCGGCTCCCATCAGCAGTACATCTGCGTAGCGGATCAGACGAATGTTTACCCAATAACCTTTATTGGTAATTCTTTACGTAATGCCGGGTCGGTATAGGCTTTCTTATTGAAATAAGCACCCATTGCCGGGGAAACCGGAGACTCGCCGTATGGTTCGTTGGTGTTTTCCGGTGTGATAGGATCGCTGTCTGAGTGGCGGAAGTAGAGTAGGGTAGAGTTTTTGCGTGGATCACCCTGTTCGTATGCTTGCGCCATATACTCTGTTGCCATGTGCCATCCCCAGCCCAAGTCCCATTGACCTGCTCCGCGTACACCTTGTACTTCACAGAACTGGCTACCGATAACGGTACTTTGAGGAAGAGCGGCAGTAGCTGTACATTGCAACTCGAATATAGAACCTCCGTTATTCTCACCATCATCCGTGAAAATCTCATTATACGGGGTCTTTAGGTTGTAGAGCCCCTTTTTGATGACGTCGGTGGAGGCTGTGTACATATTGTTCCAGTCGTTGCGCATCATATAAGTACGCGCATGTAAGGAACGGGCAGCTCCCCAAGTCAGTCGTCCGGTGTATTCGCTGCTCCATGTTTCCGGCAATGACTCTTCTGCTGTTTTCAGGTCCTTGTCGATTTGCTCATAGATTTTATCAGCACTTGTCTTCGGGATATTGGCTTCCGAAGCATCGTTGATTTTATAAGTCACCAAAGGAACTTCGCCGAAAGCTCTTACCAGATTGAAGTAGCAATAAGCACGGAAGAAAGAGGCCTCTCCCTTATTGATGATGTCTTCAGTTTCTGTTTGTCCGGCTGTTTCTTTTTCTGCAATGGCATCAAGAATCTCATTACATTGGTAGATGATGGCATAATTCTGTCCCCAATAAGCACCCAGTAGGCCGTTGGTCGGTGTATACACAAAATCATCATACATTTCGGCTACATCAGAGCCATCGCTGGCGATACTTCCTTTTTCCGAATCTTCCGAACGGAAACAGTGGATGGCAAAAGCAGGAGGACCGGCTGTCACATTATAGTTACGCATCATCGTATAGACATTATAAATCTTACCGTTGACCAGAGCGTTCGGATTATCATCTTCCGTAAACTGTCCTTGTGGACTACGATCCAGAAAGTCACTACAGCTGCCTAGAAATAATGTAGTTGAAGTAATAAGGGCTGCAAATATATATTTATTCAGTTTCATATAATGATAGTTTTAAAGATTAAAGTTGTGTTCCGCATGGAAAACTGGCAGTGGCACCTTGCCACTAGAATGTTAGGTTGATACCGAAGGTGTAGACTGCAGGTACAGGATAACTACCGTTATCTACTCCGAAAGCGGTGGCGGTTCCTCCGAGTTCGGGAGTATATCCGGTATTATGTTTCCATGTCTTCAGGTTCTGTATGTTGACATAGACTTTCAGGGCTTGCAGACGTATTTTGGCAATTAAGCTCTTGTCGAACGTATAAGCTAACTGTACATTACGGATACGGAAGAAACTACCGTTCTCAATGTAATAGTCAGAGTTGAGGTTGTTGATGGAATGTTTGGTGTTCAGCAACGGTTGGGTGTTGGACGTACCTTCTCCGTGCCAGCGGTCCAGGCGTTGTTCCAGGTAGTTGAACTGGGCAAAATTGTAGTTATCCCATGTACGGAAAATCTTGTTTCCGCCTTGTCCCATCATGTCGATGCCTAACGACCAATTCTTGTAGTCTACTCCGAGAGAAAAACCGTAAGTGACCTTTGGAGTCGGGTTACCTATCATGGTACGGTCTTCTGGGGTGATTTCTCCGTCACCGTTCACATCGGCGAATTTCAGGTCACCGGGGGTAACGGTAGCCAGTGTATTTTTGGGTGATGCGTCAATATCTGCTTGTGACTGATAAACGCCTGCCACTTTATAACCATAGAAATATCCGATAGGATAACCTGCCATTGTGTAACTTTGCTGCTTATCTCCGGCAATGATGGAGTATCCTTCCTGAACAAGACTTTTTACCTCATTCTTGATAGTAGTCAGGTTGGCACTGACGGAATATCCCCAATCACCAATCTGATCGCGCCAGGTGACAGCCATTTCCACTCCTTTATTCTGGATCTCTCCCAAGTTTCCGATACCAGGGATAGTTCCGGAAATTCCGGGAACTTCGGCTAACAAATCTTTGGTATTCTTCTTATAGTAAACACCCTCAAAATGCAAGCGGTTGCGAAGCAGGTTCGTTTCAAATCCGGCTTCCCAGGCTTCTACTTTTTCCCAACGCAGGTTAGGATTAGGAAGATAGGCAAGCTGGTATCCGGGATAAATGATGGACGGTTTACCGAATACGGCCGAATAAGCATTGGTCAATAAGGGTTCGGCAGGATAGGCTTTATCCAGGTTCTGGTTTCCTAACGTACCGTAAGATGCTTTGATTTTCAACATATCCAGCCATTTGATGTCTTTCATAAATTCTTCTTCAGACATCAACCAACCTCCACCCAGTGAGAAGAAGTTCTGCCATTCATTGCCTGTGTAGGAGAAAGCGGAAGAACCATCCCGGCGGAAAGATCCGTTGAACAAGTATTTACCTTTATAGTTGTAGATCACACGTGCAAGTACGGATAATGTACTGCGTTCCCATTGAGTACTTCCATTGGTAGCGGTAGCCGCATCGCCGATGCTGACAAACCATTTGTCCGGATTATCCGGAATAACCAGTCCGACCCCCTGCTTGCGTGCTCCGTCCAATCGGCTCAACGAATTATAATAGGTAGTAAAACCGGCAGTAGCTGTCAGGTTATGATTTCCATTATCAAAGCTGTTGGTGTATGTCAACAGGTAGTCGCTCTGAACTTTTGTTTCATTCTCTTTAAACTGGCTGACCTCGGTCTTGCCTGTTCCCAAAGTAGAGATCCCTCCGTTGACAGCGGCATCGTATACTTTTACGATCGGTGTATACGTCCGTCCGTTGTTCGACGCATAATCCATGGAGAACATCGCTTTGAACGTGAAATGTTTCAGGAAGTCTACCTCACCATAAATGTTACCGGATGCCCGGTAGTTCTCCGCTTTGGTAGTATTCGCTTTCAATTCGACGTCTACCATCGGGTTGTTGATCTGCGCTTTCTGGAATTCGGGTAGAGCCGTATATAATCCGTATTCGTTGTTATACACCGGAGCGATAGGAGTTGCACGCAGGGCATTCAATACCTGTTTGGAATCTGCAGGAAGCATACGTGCTCCGTTGAATTGGAAACCGACTTTTAAAAAGTCCGTAATCTTATAATCATTACTTGCGTTGATGGTTACCTTGCTGAATTTCTCATGCTCGATGTTGCCTTGTTCGTAAGAGTAGCCTACGCCCAGATAGAAACTGTGTTTGGGCGAAGCCCCTGTAATACTGATGTTATTGTTTGTAATGAAAGCAGTCTGGAAAATTTCGTCTTGCCAGTCTGTATTGGCATCCCAGCCGGTATAATCGAAAGGATCGTCTCCTTGATTGGCGAGCTGTTCGTTATATAGTTCCTTGAATTGTGAACCATTCACCAGTTTCACTTTATCCACCACTTTCTTGAAACCGAAAGAAGTATTGATATTGACCAGCGTCTGCCCCTCTTTGGCTTTCTTTGTGGTAATGATGATGACACCATTCGCACCGCGAACACCGAAGATAGCCAGAGATGACGGGTCTTTCAGGATTTCCATAGATTCGATGTCCTCCGGATTCAGGAAATTGATGTTGTCATTGAATAATCCGTCGACAATGTACAGCGGTTTATATCCGTTGATGGAGTTTGTTCCGCGAATACGTATTTCCGGATCAGATCCGGCCCGGCCGGAGTTGACAATCTGCACACCTGCTACCTTTCCCTGCAGGGAAGACAGCGGATTCATTGCCGGTTTGTTGGCTAACTCTTCTCCTTTGACATTGGTGATAGAACCTGTCAAGTCTCTTTTCTTTGCACTACCGTATCCGATAACGACTGTTTCGGCTAGTACTTGTGAATCTTCTTTTAAAGTGACATTGATGACGTTCTGTGTCCCCACTTTAATGGTTTGCGAAGTCATCCCCACGTATGAAAATGCCAGTACGTCCTCCGGTGTGACAGAGATTGAATATTTACCGTCCATGTCCGTGATGGTTCCGGTGGAAGTTCCTTGTACGAGTACCGATGCACCGATCAATGGTTCATTGGCAGCATCCGTCACTGTTCCTGTCACCGTCTTTGTCTGTGCAAAGACCGATGTGGAGGTCAATAGCAGGCAAACAAGCGTCATGATGCTCCTTGACCTGATGGCTTTTTTCTGAAGATGTTGTAAAAGTCTAGTCCTCATTGCATTAAATTTTTCCATTTGTTATTATTTAGGTTGAAGTCTTTTTTCTGCCGTCTTTTGGCAAGAGTAACAAAGGAAACAAACGAAATTCAAAAAAGATTTTGGAAAAAAGAGGGAATGGTTGATTTTAACACTAAAAGAGAGGTGACTGTTGAAAAAAGTCAGGCACGAACCGGTGTTGTTCGTGCCTGAATAATGGGATGAGGATTACCCGTTGGGGGAGGTATATCCTATGTATACGTTGTTCGTTTTATGATTTCCTGTTTTAAAACATCTGTTCCGCAGTGGTCATACATTGAATGACATCTTCTTTGCTGCCATTGAAAGGACCTGATTTCTCTATTTTTAGAGTTGACATGGCGGCTGCAAAACGTCCTGCTTCTTCGATGCCGGCACCCGATACCCGTTGGTATAGATACCCGATGGTGTAAGTGTCTCCACACCCTGTTGCATCTACCACTTCTTTGGGTTTATATGCCGGAATACGATAGAAGTCTTTTCCGTCGAAAATAAGTGATCCCATGCTTCCCAAGGTGACAAGCACTTCTTTCACGCCCCATTCATATAATTGACGGGCAGCTTCATGCGGATCGGAAAGACCTGTCAGCACTTCCATCTCGTGCTCGTTGACTTTCAGGAAATGGATATATTGCAGAGCCTCCCGCTTATCTATCCAATCCACCGGATAGACGTGGGTGTCACGCACTTCACGTAAATAGCCTTGTGAGTCTACTGCAATCAACCCTTTTTGAGATAGTTCTTTGATTACTTCCAACGAGAAGTCGTCTGCCAGCAGAGAGCCGAGATGGTAGATTTGCGCATCTATATCTTTCAGCTGACCGGCAGTGAACGGATCGGCTTTCGCTAATACACGTTGAGTACGGTCGTCCGGATTGGCGCCATAGATATTCTCGAAGTATACGGAATATTTGCTTGGCAGGGCGGTTACATGAATACCCATTTCACGTAGTTGCTCCACGACGTTCATTTCAGTGGCACCAACTGCTGTTACTAAAGCGTAATTGATGTCGTTAAAATGGCGGATGGCATGTGAACAATAAAAAGCCGTTCCTCCCGGCATATAGACAGTGTTTTGGGGAGTGACTACTTTGTCTAATGTGATGTGACCGATGCAGCAAAGTTGATGTTTATTCATGTCTAACCAATTAAAAAGCCTTCAAGATAGTATCTTGAAGGCTTCTAGTTTATTTTTAGTGCGGATGATAGGACTCGAACCTACACGCCTCACGGCACCAGATCCTAAGTCTGGCGCGGCTACCAATTACGCCACATCCGCATGTGTAGCTTTTTTGTTTAGCGGTGCAAAGATAGGAAGATTTTCTGATTTGGCAAATAATTCGGCAATAAAGTTATTCACTTAAGATTTCGAATGCCTTTTCAATCAGTGGATCTTTCTTTTGTGATTCTATGTCACCCTGCTCTATCCCTTCTTCCAGAATCTTATCCATGTTTACGTATACATCAGGTTTTATTCCATCTTCCAATGACTTTCCATACTTATCAAAAGTGGGGGCTGGCAGAGAAGCGGACGCTCCAGCCATTGGGTAATTCTGATGAAAATGGCAGCCCTGATCCACCACCAGTCTGATCGCCCAGCTGGATGATTCTTTTATCCTCGTTATCATTGTTTAAGCTGCGCATTACGTTAACAAAAATCATTTGTG
>ENA-OPZZ01001508-OPZZ01001508.1-human-gut-metagenome-genome-assembly--contig:-NODE-1508-length-14083-cov-3.881055_pt1 | contig 14083 bp, 14 predicted proteins | sample MGYA00242487_ERZ504511 | MGnify/ENA primary metagenome ERZ504511 (study PRJEB26092, sample SAMD00036241) | human gut metagenome | host: Homo sapiens | study: EMG produced TPA metagenomics assembly of... | reverse complement strand
GTCATAACCTTATTCAGGTGGTTATAGCACGAGGGTTCCACCTCTTCCCATTCCGAACAGAGAAGTTAAGCCTCGTCACGCCGATGGTACTGCGTAACAGTGGGAGAGTAGGTAGCCGCCGTTTTTAGAGAAGCCCCTTGATTCAGCAACGAATCAAGGGGCTTTCTGTTGTTTGGTACTTTGCAAAAAAAGTGTTATATTTGCGACCGACAATTATTTTATTAAACGTTTAAAGCAAATTTGAAAAGTATGAAAACTAAATTATTTTTGGCATGCTGTAGCAGTAACATTTTCTTTTGCAATGATGTCTTGTGCTGGTAACAAAACTACTAACGCTGCTTCTGAAGGTGAAGAAACAACCGTAGAAACTGTAGAAGCTGTTGTTGAATCTGATTCTTGCTGCCAGGCTAAGGACTCTTGTGCTACTGCTTGCGACAAAAAAGCTGATTGCGCAGAAAAGAAAGAATGTTGCGATAAGAAGTAATCTATTGATTTAGAACAATAAAGAAGGAGAGGGAGAGAATGGTTCAACATTCTACTCCCTCTTTCTGTTTTAATAAACATATTGCTTTATTCGTGATACATTTTTGCTAATAATCGGTTTTAACTTATGAAATGATATTTTTTTCGATAAAAAGTAACGTATTATTTGGTGGTAAAGAAATAATCCATACCTTTGCACCGTCAAACTAATAAAAGAGACAAGAAATGAATCAGATGTTTATACATATTCTACTATGCGGTATTATTATTCTACTATCAAAGGTTAGTGGAAGTGAGTGCTGCGCGTAAATGTGTATAAATGAAAATATACGAAAGCCTTTCTCACTTCCAAGTGTGAAAGGCTTTTTTAATGCTAATAATTATATAATATACATTGAATATGGACAATAGGTTATTTATTTTTGATACCACTCTTAGAGATGGTGAACAGGTTCCGGGATGCCAGTTGAATACAGTAGAGAAGATTCAGGTAGCAAAGGCATTGGAAGCGTTGGGAGTAGACGTGATTGAAGCCGGATTCCCCATTTCGAGCCCGGGAGATTTTAATTCAGTGATTGAGATTTCAAAAGCGGTGACTTGGCCTACTATCTGTGCTTTGACACGTGCAGTTCAAAAAGATATTGATGTTGCTGTAGATGCACTGAAATTTGCTAAACATAAACGTATTCATACCGGTATCGGTACTTCTGATTCGCACATTAAATATAAATTCAATTCGAATCGTGAAGAGATTATCGAACGTGCAGTAGCTGCTGTGAAATATGCCCGCCGTTTTGTAGACGATGTGGAATTTTATGCAGAAGACGCAGGCCGTACGGATAACGAATATCTGGCACGTGTGGTAGAAGCTGTCATCAAAGCGGGAGCTACCGTAGTGAATATCCCTGATACAACAGGTTACTGCTTGCCTTCAGAATATGGCGCCAAGATAAAATACTTGGTTGACCATGTAGACGGCATTGATAATGCCATACTTTCTACTCACTGTCATAATGACTTGGGTATGGCTACTGCCAATACGATAGCCGGTGTTTTGAACGGCGCACGTCAGGTGGAAGTTACCATCAACGGTATCGGCGAACGTGCAGGAAATACTGCCCTCGAAGAAATCGCCATGATTATCAAGAGTCACCACGAAATAGATATTCAGACCAATATCAATACACAGAAGATTTATCCGACCAGCCGCATGGTATCCAGCTTAATGAATATGCCAGTACAGCCGAATAAAGCGATCGTTGGACGTAATGCTTTCGCACATTCTTCAGGTATCCATCAGGACGGTGTATTGAAGAATGTACAGACGTATGAGATTATTGATCCGCATGATGTGGGTATTGATGATAACTCTATCGTATTGACAGCCCGTAGCGGACGTGCCGCATTGAAAAATCGTCTTTCTATTTTGGGAGTTGACCTGGAGCAGGAAAAGCTGGATAAGGTATATGATGAGTTCTTGAAGTTGGCTGATAAGAAAAAAGATATTAATGATGACGATATTTTAGTATTGGCAGGCGCAGACCGTAGCCAGAATCATCGCATCAAACTGGATTATTTGCAGGTGACGAGTGGTGTCGGCGTTCGTTCGGTAGCTAGTTTGGGATTGAACATTGCCGGTGAGAAGTTTGAGGCTTGTGCTAGTGGTAACGGTCCGGTAGATGCAGCTATCAAGGCATTGAAGAAGATTGTAGAACGCCACATGACTTTGAAAGAGTTTACTATTCAGGCTATCAGCAAGGGAAGTGATGATGTAGGTAAAGTACACATGCAGGTAGAATACGATAACCAGATTTATTATGGTTTTGGAGCTAATACAGATATTATTGCCGCTTCCGTAGAAGCTTATATTGACTGTATTAATAAATTCAAATCATAAAAAAGAGACTGACAGTCGTATCGGCATTGTAGAGGTTGACTAAAATAGTAAATAGTAATTAGTAAAATAGTAAATAAACAGATGAATACATTATTTGATAAGATATGGGATGCCCACGTGGTGACTACTGTGGAAGATGGTCCTACACAGCTTTATATTGATCGGTTATATTGTCACGAAGTGACTAGTCCGCAGGCTTTTGCGGGATTGCGTGAACGTGGAATCGGAGTGTTGCGTCCGGAAAAGGTATTTTGTATGCCCGACCATAATACACCGACACACGATCAGGATAAGGAGATTGAGGATCCGATTTCTAAAACGCAGGTCGACACATTGACTAAGAATGCGAAGGATTTTGGTTTGACACACTACGGTATGATGCATCCGAAGAATGGTATTATTCATGTGGTAGGTCCCGAACGTGGTTTGACTTTGCCGGGAATGACGATTGTCTGCGGTGACTCTCACACTTCTACTCATGGTGCGATGGGAGCAATCGCTTTCGGCATCGGAACAAGTGAAGTGGAAATGGTATTGGCTTCGCAATGTATTCTTCAGTCAAGACCGAAAACAATGCGTATCACCGTAGACGGTGAACTGGGCAAAGGGGTGACTGCAAAAGATGTAGCTCTGTATATGATGTCCAAGATGACTACCAGCGGTGCTACCGGTTACTTCGTAGAATATGCAGGTTCGGCTATCCGCAATCTGACAATGGAGGGACGTCTTACCCTTTGTAACCTTTCTATCGAAATGGGTGCACGTGGAGGGATGGTTGCTCCGGACGAAGTGACTTTTGAATATATCAAGGGACGTGAAAGTGCTCCGCAAGGCGAAGCATGGGACAAGGCTTTGGCATATTGGAAGACATTGAAGAGTGATGACGATGCCGTATTCGACAAGGAAGTCCGTTTTGAAGCTGCTGATATTGAGCCGATGATTACTTACGGAACGAATCCGGGTATGGGTATGGGCATCACACAGCACATTCCTACGATGGAAGGAATGAGCGAAGCTGCACAGGTTTCATTCAAGAAATCAATGGACTACATGGGATTCCAACCGGGAGAATCTTTGTTGGGCAAAAAGATTGATTATGTATTCCTTGGAGCTTGTACAAACGGTCGTATCGAAGATTTCCGTGCATTTGCTTCCATCGTGAAAGGTCGCAAGAAAGCGGAAAATGTAATTGCATGGCTGGTTCCGGGTTCATGGATGGTAGACGCACAGATCCGTAAGGAAGGAATCGACAAGATTTTGACGGAAGCCGGATTTGCTATTCGTCAGCCGGGATGTTCTGCTTGTCTGGCGATGAACGATGATAAGATTCCTGCCGGAAAATATTCGGTATCTACCAGCAACCGTAACTTCGAAGGACGTCAGGGACCTGGTGCACGCACCTTGTTAGCTAGTCCTCTGGTGGCTGCTGCTGCTGCGGTGACAGGTGTGATTACCGATCCGAGAGAACTGATGTAATTTCAATCATAAATCATAATTTATAATTCATAAATAAGGCGATGGCTAAGACAAAATTTAATATAATCACAAGTACTTGTGTACCTCTTCCTTTAGAAAACGTAGATACCGACCAGATTATTCCGGCACGTTTCTTGAAAGCAACCACTCGTGAAGAGAAATTCTTCGGTGATAACCTTTTCCGTGACTGGCGTTACAATGCAGATGGTTCCCTGAACAAGGATTTTGTGTTGAACAACCCTACTTACAGCGGACAGATATTGGTGGCAGGTAAGAACTTCGGTTCGGGTTCCAGCCGTGAACACGCAGCCTGGGCAATTGCCGGCTATGGTTTCCGTGTGGTGGTATCCAGTTTTTTTGCCGATATTCATAAGAATAATGAGTTGAACAACTTTGTGCTTCCGGTGGTTGTAACCGAAGAGTTTCTGCAAGAATTGTTCGATTCGATAGAAGCAGACCCGAAGATGGAAGTGGAAGTGAATCTTCCCGAACAGACCATCACCAACAAGGCGACAGGTAAAAGTGAACATTTTGAAATCAATGCTTACAAGAAACTTTGTTTGATGAACGGATTGGACGATATCGATTTCTTGTTAAGCAATAAAGATAAAATAGAAGAATGGGAAAAGAAGGCGTGAAAATAGAAATCATGGACACAACGCTCCGTGATGGTGAACAAACCAGCGGAGTATCTTTCGTGCCTCATGAGAAACTAATGATCGCCCGTTTGCTGTTAGAAGATTTGAAGGTAGACCGGGTGGAGGTTGCTTCGGCGCGTGTGTCGGACGGTGAGTTTGAAGCCGTGAAGATGATTTGCGACTGGGCGGCCCGTCGTAATCTGCTCCATAAAGTGGAAGTGCTCGGCTTTGTTGACGGGCATACTTCTGTCGATTGGATTCAGCGTACTGGTTGTCGCGTGATTAATCTTCTTTGCAAAGGTTCACTGAAGCATTGTACGCAACAACTGAAAAAGACACCGGAAGAACATCTGGCAGATATCATTAATGTGGTGCATTATGCCGACGAGCAGGATATAACCGTCAATGTTTATCTGGAAGATTGGAGTAACGGTATCAAGGATTCTCCCGAATATGTATTCCAGTTGATGGATGGATTGCAAGAGACGAGTGTCAAGCGTTATATGTTGCCTGACACGTTGGGTATCTTGAATCCCTTGCAAGTGATAGAGTATATGCGGAAGATGAAGAAACGTTATCCGAATACTCATCTCGATTTCCATGCGCACAATGATTATGATTTGGCTGTGAGTAATGTCCTTGCCGCGGTATTAAGCGGTGTCAAAGGATTGCATACAACCATCAACGGATTGGGTGAACGGGCAGGAAATGCTCCTCTCGCAAGTGTGCAGGCTATCCTGAAAGACCATTTCAATGCGGTGACAAATATCGACGAAAGCCGTTTGAATGATGTCAGCCGGGTAGTGGAGTCTTATTCGGGAATTGTGATACCTGCCAATAAACCGATTGTAGGTGAGAATGTCTTTACGCAAGTGGCCGGAGTGCATGCCGACGGGGATAATAAGAATAATCTCTACTGCAATGATTTGCTTCCCGAACGTTTTGGCCGCAAGCGCGAATATGCATTGGGTAAGACAAGCGGTAAAGCAAATATCCGTAAGAACCTCGAAGATCTCGGATTGGAGCTGGACGAAGATGCTATGCGCAAGGTAACGGAACGCATCATCGAGTTGGGTGACAAGAAAGAACTGGTTACACAGGAAGATTTGCCGTACATTGTTTCGGATGTGTTGAAACATGGAGCAGTGGGTGAGAAGGTTAAACTGAAGAGCTATTTTGTGAATCTGGCTCATGGGTTGAAACCGATGGCAACGTTGAAGATAGAAATCAACGGAAAAGAGTACGAAGAGAGTTCAGGCGGTGATGGCCAGTATGATGCTTTTGTTCGTGCATTGCGTAAGATATATAAGGTGACATTGGGACGCAAATTCCCGATGCTGACCAATTATGCGGTGACAATCCCTCCTGGTGGGCGCACGGATGCATTTGTGCAGACAGTAATCACATGGAGTTATGACGAGCAGGTGTTCCGTACCCGCGGACTTGATGCCGATCAGACGGAAGCTGCCATCAAAGCTACTATGAAGATGTTGAACCTCATCGAAGATGAATACGAGAAGAGCAAGTGAGAGATAACTTGCCCAAAGAATGTTTTTTATAAGAATATATAAATAGAAGAATAAACGATTATGGATTTTAAAATTGCTGTATTAGCAGGCGACGGCATCGGACCGGAGATCTCTGTGCAAGGTGTAGATGTGATGAGTGCTGTTTGCGAGAAGTTTGGCCACAAAGTAAGTTACGAATATGCAATCTGTGGAGCTGATGCGATTGATAAAGTAGGCGATCCGTTTCCGGAAGCAACCTATCAGGTTTGTAAAGATGCGGATGCTGTTTTATTCTCTGCCGTAGGCGATCCGAAATTTGATAACGACCCTACTGCTAAGGTACGTCCGGAACAAGGTTTGTTGGCGATGCGTAAGAAATTGGGACTTTTCGCTAATATCCGTCCGGTGCAGACATTCAAATGCCTGATTCACAAATCTCCGTTGCGTGCGGAACTGGTAGAGAACGCAGATTTTATCTGTATCCGTGAGTTGACCGGAGGTATGTATTTCGGTGAAAAGTATCAGGATAATGACAAAGCGTATGATACCAACTATTATACTCGCCCGGAAATCGAACGTATCTTGAAAGTGGCTTTTGAATATGCGATGAAGCGCAGAAAACACCTGACGGTGGTAGATAAGGCAAACGTGTTGGCTTCTTCCCGTCTGTGGCGTCAGATTGCACAGGAAATGGCTCCGAACTATCCGGAAGTGACAACAGATTATATGTTTGTGGACAATGCTGCAATGAAGATGATTCAGGAACCTGCTTTCTTCGATGTGATGGTAACGGAAAACACCTTCGGTGATATTCTGACTGACGAAGGTTCTGTAATCAGTGGTTCTATGGGCTTGCTTCCTTCTGCTTCCACAGGCGAGAGTACTCCGGTGTTTGAACCGATTCACGGTTCATGGCCGCAGGCTAAAGGATTGAATATTGCTAATCCGTTGGCACAAATTCTTTCCGTAGCTATGTTGTTCGAGTATTTCGATTGCAAAGAAGAAGGTGCGCTGATTCGTAAAGCAGTAGACGCTTCTTTGGATGAGAATGTACGTACACCGGAAATTCAGGTGGCTGACGGTGCTAAATACGGAACGAAAGAAGTAGGACAGTGGATTGTTGATTATATCAAGAAAGCTTGATATTCTACACCACAGATTACACCGATTCACACAGATTGAACAGCCCTTTATAAATAATTTCACCCACGTTATAGCTATCTATAACGTGGGTGATTTTTAATATTCAGATTTTGTTTGATAACTCCACTTACTCTTCATTCTTCTTGTGGAATATCTTTTTTATCATTTGAAATCTGTGTGAATCTGTGCAATCTGTGGTGAACCTTACCAGCTTTTAATTATGGAATATATAATGATACCGAGCACTGTCAGCAATCCTACATAAATAGTGACTGGCCATTGTTTTATATCTTTTCTCTTCGTACGGGTGGAAGGTTCCAAATAAATGGCTATTTTGTGAGCGATAGTACAGAATAGCCAACCGCCGAATCCTCCGATAATACCTCCTACGAGTAAATCACCGGGATAATGTACACCCAAGTATATACGTGTATAGCAGTTAAGAATTGCCCAAGTTACGATGAAAATACTTAGCCAACGTTTACGGAACAGAAATACTACAAACATGGCAAGACCCAATGAATTGGCCGCATGGCACGATGGGAAACCATAACTTCCTCCACGATACCCGTTTACGATATATACCATATCCACAATAGGGTTGTCCGGATTGGCGGGACGCAGGCGTGCCACTACCGGGCGGATGATACTGCTGCACATTTGGTCGGCAAAGGTTATCGTGAGCGCGATAGCTGCCACATAACATACGACTACCTTCCAATGGAAATTTCTTAATAATATGTATAATATGGTGGCATACATGGGAACCCAGATTATTTTACCCGTAAAGGAACTCATGAAATAATCCCAGAAAGGGGAGTGTATACCATTGAAAGATAAGAAGATATTTGTATCTATCTCCGAAAGGAATTGCACGATTTCGCTATGTATCATCCGGCTTTATTGATCTATTTTTAATGTCGCAATATACAATAAAGAATAGAAAATTGTCCTATATTACTTTATAAATATTCAATATAACTCATTTCCTAGCGTTTCGCCAGGTCGTCGTAGAGCTTCTGCAGGAACGCTTTTCCTTTTTCCATGGTTGGCCCCTTTGGCAGTACCTTCGTCCAGTTTGCTACAGTACTTGGCATCGAGGTTATATACCAATTGATTATCGGCGGTAATCATTCCGAAATAATCCGGCCGGGTAAAGTATGCGAAATGAGGTGACGCCGGATTCATGATATTTTTGCTGAAAGTAAATTCATCATGCGGCAATCCTAGTTGAGCGAGCAGGGTAGCGGCGATGTCTATTTGTGAAGCATAAGTATCTACAACCAAGGGTTGTTTTATTGCACCTCCAATTAAAATCAGTGGAATGGTTTGGCCGTCCAGCGGATTTTCTATTGGATACGGATATGCACCCTGATGATCGGGAACGAGTACAAACAGTGTATTTTTCCATAGCGGTGTCTCTTGATACTGTTTCACGAAATCTCCCACGCAACTATCGGCATAGGCAAAAGAATTGAGGATTTTGTCATCCAGTCTGTGGAACGGGACTTCGAATGGTTCGTGGCTGCTTGATGTCTGTACAAGTTTCAGAAACGGTTCTTTTTGTTTTTCTTCTTTCAGGTCTTTCATCAGGCGTTGGAATAAGACGTGATCCTGTGCTCCCCATTTTCCTGTACGTTCGGACAGAGGAAAATCTTTATCGGAAATAATCTTCTCGATGCCGGAAGATACCAGGTAAGAGCGCATATTGGTAAAATCGGCATCTCCACCATAGTAATATTCCAGATTATATCCTGCGTTTTTCAAGCTGCGGGGGATAGAAGGAAGTTTGTCCGTCTTTTCGGGATATTTCATGATGCTGGTGCTTGGCTGTCCGGGATATCCGCTGATAATGGATGCCAGTCCGCGGTCTGTACGGAAACTGCTACCGTAGAAGTTGCTGAATAGTATGCCTTCCTTTGCGAATTTATCCATGTTGACAGCCACATTAGGTTGTCCTCCGAAAGTTTCCATCAAGTGTGTGGAGAAACTCTCAAGGATAATAAAAATAATGTTCGGACGTTGTGTATTCAATAATTGGGGGATGCTGTCTGTTGCTGCGACAGGTTTGTCTACCATCTCTGCAAATAATTCGTCGGCTATTTTCGGGTCCATGAAGCGATATTGCTTATCGAAATTATTCTGGTGGGTGGCGGAATACATGAAGCTGAATGCCGGATTGATGGCTGCATGATTCATGCGTTGGTCCTGACTGAAATACACCTTGCTCAAATTCATGGTGGATACGCTGAATCCGCCCCGGATAGGGATGAAAAGTGCCGCTGTCAGCAAAAGGAGTGCAAGCGAGACATTCTGGCGTCGATAAGGTATTTTCAGAGGCTTTTTCTCCCGGATAAGGACACAATAGAAAATACAGTATAGAATTGCTGCATAGATCAATATAGCCAGAATTCCAAGTAGTACGAACCAAAAACTGACACTTGCCATGGCATCTTTGGGAGAAGAGAAAAATAGAAAATAGGAGTGGCGTCCAGACCGGAATCCCAAAAGCCATACAATCCCAGGTCGATGATAAAAATGCAGGCCATGACAAAGGCTATTACTCCGAAATATCCTTGCCGGATGCGGCGGAGTATGGATGAATTGTCCAGGCGGAAGCAATGAGCAGGATTCCGGGGATAGCGGTCAGGTAGCCCGCAAGAGATAAATCCAGTGGTAATCCGTGCCACATGACGCGGAAATAGTCACCCAAAGATACATTAGTATATAAGTCATGGTAGTAAACCATGAAGATTGGTTTCTGAAGAACGAATAAAAGAACAAATAAAAAATAGGTCGTGAGAAATTGTATAATTCTCTTTTTCATATATGTAAACTTAAAAAGATTGAACGGATACAAAGTTACTATACTTTTCCTTATCTTTCTCATGATGTGATGTAAAACATACCTTTTTTCCATATCTTTGTCGTGTTTGTGACAAAAATGAAGTAATAAGATGGCAAAGATTGCAAAGAAACTAACAGATTTAGTGGGGAATACCCCTTTGATGGAACTTTCCGGTTATAGTGGAAAGTATGGTCTGGAACAAAATATTATTGCCAAACTGGAGGCTTTTAATCCGGCGGGAAGTGTAAAAGACAGAGTCGCTCTTTCGATGATTGAAGATGCGGAAGCTCGTGGAGCATTGAAACCCGGTGCAACGATTATTGAGCCGACAAGTGGAAATACAGGTGTCGGGTTGGCAATGGTAGCCACTATTAAAGGGTATCACTTGATATTGACCATGCCCGAAACAATGAGCCTGGAACGGCGGAATCTGTTGAAAGCGCTGGGTGCGCAGATTGTATTGACAGACGGGTTAGGAGGGATGGCAGCTTCTATTGCCAAGGCGCAGGAGTTGCGTGATAGTATTCCCGGTTCGGTGATCTTACAACAATTTGAGAATCCGGCTAATGCGGCTGTTCATGAGCGGACGACAGGTGAAGAGATCTGGCGGGATACAGACGGTGAAGTGGCTGTTTTTGTGGCCGGAGTGGGCACCGGAGGAACGGTCTGCGGTGTAGCCCGTGCTTTGAAGAAACATAATCCGGATATTTATATTGTCGCTGTGGAACCGGCATCGTCTCCTGTATTGGCAGGAGGAGAGGCGGCTCCGCATCGTATTCAGGGTATCGGAGCGAATTTTATTCCCAAACTTTATGATGTTTCTGTGGTAGATGAAGTGATGGGGGTGCCCGATGATGAAGCGATTCGTGCGGGACGTGAGTTAGCGGCGACGGAAGGTCTGTTGGCGGGAATTTCTTCGGGAGCAGCCGTGTATGCTGCCCGTCAGCTGTCATTGCGTCCGGAATTTAAGAACAAAAAAATAGTAGCGTTGTTACCTGATACGGGAGAGCGTTATTTGTCGACCGAACTGTTTGCTTTTGACGCATATCCATTGGATTAATTCATTCATTATAAAAAGACCTGAACCATGGTAAGAATAATTATAGCTTTACTTTTTTGTTTTCCGGCTGTTGCCTTTGCACAAACTTATCAGCAATTGTCCGAGAGAGCCATTGAATGTATTGAGAAAGACAGTCTTCCCAAAGCAGAGGAACTTTTGCTTCAGGCTTTGAAGTTAGAACCGAAGAACGCTAAGAATGCATTACTCTTTTCTAACTTAGGTTTAGTCCAGCGCCGTTTGGGTGAGTTTGATAAAGCGTTGGAGTCTTATTCTTTTGCACTGAATTTTGCTCCTTTGGCAGTTCCTATTTTACTCGACCGTGCCGCCATTTATATGGAAATGGGAAAAACAGACCGTGCTTATACCGATTATTGCCAGGTGCTTGATGAGGATAAGCAGAACAAGGAAGCTTTGTTGATGCGTGCTTATATTTATGTGCTCCGCCGCGATTATCCGGCTGCGAGAATGGATTATAATCGTTTATTGGAGCTCGATCCGCAGAGCTATAGCGGACGGCTGGGACTGGCTACTTTGGAGCAGAAAGAAGGAAAATTCCGGGAAGCTCTTGAAATATTGAATAAGATGCTTGCGGCCACTCCTGAAGATGCGACGCTCTATATTGCCCGTGCCGATGTGGAACGTGAGATGCAACATGAAGATTTGGCATTGGTCGATTTGGAGGAAGCCATCCGGTTGGATGTTGCCTCGGCTGATGCTTATCTGTTGCGTGGAAATATCTACCTGGCACAGAAGAAGAAAGGATTGGCAAAAGCTGACTTTGAAAAAGCTATTTCATTGGGAGTGCCTCCGGCTGATTTGCACGAGCAATTGCGGCAATGCAAGTGAAGTTATTAATAAGCCAACTATATCTTTCCGGTTTACATAAGTGAGCGATTTTTGCTATAAACATTAGTTCGTTCCACAGTTGTTTCCCTTTAGTTCTACCTATGTGGAACTAAAGGGAAACAACTGTGGAACGGAAAGATAACCTTAGTGGAACGAATAATCATTAGTCAGGTGACTCGTTAATATATACTATTCAAGAATTTCTTTTATTCTACGAACTGTCTAATCAGATTTACGAAATCCTTTCCATATTTCTTTTTCTTGTGTTCGCCGATACCACTGATTTCTCCAAACTCTTCGATGGTGGTGGGACGTGAGATACAAAGCAGATGCAACACTTTGTCTGACAAGACGATATAGGCGGGCAAAGCTTCCTGATCGGCAAGTTGTTTTCTTAATCCTCGCAATGCTTCGAACAAATCTTGGCTTTCGCCGCCTGCCGCACCAAAGGGGAGTTCTTTGGCGATAACCACTTTTTTCTTTTTTCCTTTTCGGGTAACTGCTTCCTCATGCTGGATAACTACCAATGCCGCTTGTGTCCTTCCGAAGAGTACATCACTTCCGCTTGACGTTATTTTGAGATGATTATTCTCATTATAAGCTATTTCAAAGTAGCCGAGTTGCAGCATTTGAAGCAGATAGTCTTGCCAGTCACGAGGAGGAATATCGCGTCCGGCACCGAACGTTTTAAGTTCCTGATACCCTTTTCCGGTTACTTCCGCAGAATAGTTTCCACGAAGAATATCAATCAACACTCCTGTGCTGATTTGTTGTTCTGTGCGTGCGATGGCACTTAATGCTTTTTGCACGATGACTGTACCGTCGAATCGTTGAGGGGGATTTTTACAAACATCGCAGTTACCGCAATCCTCTGTTGTTGTTTCTCCGAAGTAGCTTAATAAGATTCTTCGTCGGCAAATATCGGCCTCTGCGTATTGCTGCATACGTTGGAGCTTTTCCAGATTGATATTTTGCTGATTACTTTCCGAAGCGAATTTAGTTAGTAATATTAAGTCGCCTAATGAATAAAACAGGACAGTATTGCTGGGAAGCCCGTCACGTCCGGCACGTCCTATTTCCTGATAAAAACTTTCTATACTTTTAGGCAGGTTATAATGTATGACCCAGCGGACATTTGATTTATCAATCCCCATTCCAAAAGCAATGGTGGCACATACCACTTGTATGCGGTCGTTAATAAAATCATTCTGTGTTTCGTCCCGGTGTTGAGTGGATAACCCGGCGTGATAAACACCGCAGCGGATACCCTGCTTCTGTAACATCTGTGCGACGGTTTCCGTCTTACTTCGACTCATGCAGTAAATAATCCCGCTTTTCTTTCCCCGTGGCGGTGGATAAAATTTCTAAGATAGCCTTGTTCTTTTTCCTTCGCTTTGAAATCCACGTTTCACAGCAGGCTGATTGTTGGGACGGTCGAACAGAGGGAAATGAAGGTACGCTGGATGGTTCAGATGCAATTGCCGTACGATGTCTTCTACGCGTGATTTTATCCGCGGTGGCAGTTAGTGCGACAATTGGTATTTGCGGAAATTGTTGGTGGAGCACTCCCATTTGTGTGTATTCCGGACGGAAATCATGTCCCCATTGCGAAATACAATGAGCTTCATCAATAGCAAACAGAGAGAATGTTCATTATCCCGACAACAAATTAGTACCTTTTCAGCTAAAAGTTTTTCCGGTGAAATGTAAAGCAGCTTCAGGCGACCTTCAATGCATGCGCGGCGCAGATTATGCGTTTTTCTTGTTTCGTCATTACTGCTGTTCAGCGCTCCGGCAGCGATGCCGTTTGCCAGCAATGCTTCTACCTGATCTTTCATCAATGAGATGAGGGGAGAAACGACAACGGCAGTACCTTCGCAAAGCAGTGCGGGAAGTTGGTAACAGATTGATTTTCCCCCCACCAGTGGGCATTAATTACCAATGCATCCTGTTTGTTCAGGATGTGTCGGATGATTTCTTCTTGCAGAGGACGGAAATTATCGTACCCGAAATATGTCTTTAAAGTCTCTCTCATTGATGCTGATTTATCCATGCTGCAAAGGTACATTTTTCTTTGGCAATTTTTCATCATGTGTAGATTTCTGTTTCTGATATGAATTATAAATAAGTTAAAGTTTCTTATTATTCGGACTCATTCCTTCTTTTTCAAGGTTTTTGATTGTT
>ENA-OPZZ01001507-OPZZ01001507.1-human-gut-metagenome-genome-assembly--contig:-NODE-1507-length-14089-cov-3.812491_pt1 | contig 14089 bp, 12 predicted proteins | sample MGYA00242487_ERZ504511 | MGnify/ENA primary metagenome ERZ504511 (study PRJEB26092, sample SAMD00036241) | human gut metagenome | host: Homo sapiens | study: EMG produced TPA metagenomics assembly of... | reverse complement strand
ACAAGAACTTGTGAGTAGATATGATTTCGGTCAATCCAAAGCATACACGATAAAGCAGTAAGTAGAACTCGTGAGGGTCTACATTATCTCGGTGTGAGTATATTTAATCACATTTTGAGTGGCAGGTGAAAGAATGGATTTCACAGATGAAAAAGATTATATTATGCGAATAATAAAAGAAATGGTAAGAGTATTATTCTCTCTAGTGTTTGGAAAAAAGTATGTTTCTGTTGAACTTGAAAAAGAAAATAAATATGAAGTATCAGGGAAAAAAGCTGCAAAGTTTTCTTGACATGATTGATTCAGGCCAGATTAACGAAGCAGAGAATATTCTTTTAAATAACATTGACTATACAAACAAAGATGAGGTCATGGCGGCAGCTCTTTTTTATCAACATCTTAGTGAAAAAGACAGTGAGTTTTTGGAGAACAATAATTACACAAAAGAAGAAGTGCTTTCTGGGTTCAAACTAATTACTTGTGCAGTCAGGATATCAAGATTTGTTTTATATGCTTAAAGATGATGAATAATTTTATATAGAGAAATGATTTTTTGATGTGAAATGAAATTTAGAGATTAGGGATAAGAAAATAGTAAATGGAGATCAACCTATGAAAGTAGGAGCAAGCGTTGTCTGTGCAAGGCGAGGCGGATGTTCTGCGACCTTTGATGAATTGAATAAATATTTTACTATCTCAAATATGCCGATTGCTTCCAGCCAGTATTGGAATTCAATCCATGGACGGGCACAGGGCGAGGCAGAGATGGACGAAGAAGGAAAACAGACCATGCGTGTACTTGCAAGAAATATGGTATTTCTGATGAAGAGTATCGCCTTAGGAAAAGAGAAGTTTGGCTTGCCGGAAACCGAAGAAAGAGTAGCAACACACTTTATCCGATAGAGAAGAAGATTATTAAAATGACAGGTGTATAAAGTTTGCAAATAAAAGTTGGGGAGGAAAGCAAGATGGCGAAAAATCAGGATTTTGAAAAAGATTTTGTCAAACTGAAAAATGTTTCGAAGATCTACCGGATGGGTGAAGTCGAGATCCGTGCGGTTGACAAGATAGAATTTGCGATCGACAAAGGAGAGTTTGTGGTCGTGGTAGGGCCAAGCGGTGCCGGAAAAACAACGGTGCTGAACATTCTTGGCGGAATGGATACGGTGACTTCAGGGGATGTGCTGGTCGATGGAGAGAATATTGCCAAATATTCCCAGCGAAAGCTGACAGGATATCGCAGGGATGACATTGGATTTGTTTTCCAGTTTTACAATCTGGTGCCGAACCTGACAGCGAAGGAAAATGTAGAGCTGGCACTTCAGATCTGCAAGGAGCCGCTTGATGCGGTGCAGGTATTAAAAGAGGTCGGACTGGGAAACCGTCTCGACAATTTCCCGGCACAGTTGTCCGGTGGTGAGCAGCAGAGAGTTTCCATTGCAAGGGCACTTGCAAAAAATCCAAAGCTTCTGCTCTGCGATGAGCCGACCGGAGCACTGGATTATCAGACCGGCAAAGCGATCCTCAAGCTTTTGCAGGATACCTGCCGGCAGAAAAAAATGACCGTGATCGTCATCACGCACAATTCGGCACTGACGCCGATGGCGGATCGTGTGATCAAGATCAAAAACGGAAAAGTATCGAAAATGTATCTGAACGAAAATCCAGAACCGATAGAAAACATAGAGTGGTGATAGAATGAAAAAACGTGCACTTCGAAAAGAATTTTTTATGGAGATTCGAAAAAGTCTTCCGAGATTTTTATCGATTTTGTTTATCGTGGCACTTGGAACGGCTTTTTATTCCGGTATTCAGTCCTCCTCACCGGATATGCGTTATTCGGGGGATGCTTATTTTGATGCAAAAGAACTCTCAGATATTCAGGTCACAGGCACAATGGGTGTGACGGGGGACGATGTGGAGGCACTGCAGAACTTAAAAGACATTGAAACGGCGGAAGGTGTCTGTCTGAAAGATGTGCTGACAGGGGAAGAAGGACAGCGGAAAGTGCTGCGTATCTTATCCATTCCGGAAAAAAGCAATCTGGTGACGATAGAAGAAGGCGAGTACCCGACAAAAGAGGACGAATGTCTGATGGATGTTCAGTATGCAGAGCACAACGGCTATCAAATCGGCGATACCTTCCGGATCAGCGAAGAGCTGGGAAAAAGATGAGGATGCCACTTTAAAATCGGACACCTTCACGATCACGGGACTTTGCAGCAGCCCGCTCTATATTTCGTTCAGCCGCGGCAGCACCAATGTCGGAAACGGTGAGATTGCAGGATTTGTCTATGTGCCGCAGGAAACATTTACGACCGATTACTATATGCAGATTTATCTGAAGGTGAAAGGTGCAAAAGAGCTGACAGCCTACACGGATGCCTATGATACAACAGTTGCACAGGCAAAAGAACAGGTTAAAAGCATAGAAAAAGAGCGTTGTACCAGGCGTCAGGAAGAAATAAAAGACGAAGCTCAGGAAAAAGTGAGCGATGCCAGAAAAGAGCTGGCGGACAAAAAGGCTGAGGCGGATCACAAGCTTGCCGATGCGAAAAAAAGAGATCGATGATGCAAAGAAGAAACTGAAGGACGGCAAAAAAGAGCTTGCCGATAAAGAGAAAGAATTAAACGACGGCAAAAAAGAGCTGGCAGAGAAAGAGTGGGAACTTGCCGATGCACAGCAGCAGATCACAGACGGACGCATACAGCTTCAGAGTGCGGAAAATCAGCTGGCGGAAAAAGAGAGTGAATTTCAGAAGCAGAAGGCATCTGCAGAAGAACAGATTTCCACAGGAGAAAAAGAGCTTGCAAATGGTTTGAAGAGTTTACAGAAAAATCAGAAGACGTTTGCACAGCAGAAAGCAGCTTTTGAGCAGCAGAAGCAGACGTATCTGGACGGTGTGGCTCAGTATGAGGAAAATCTTGCCCAGTACGAAAACAGTAAAAAACAGGGCGTTCCGGAAGCAATGCTGACGCAGGCAAAGGCAGAGCTTGATGCAACAAAAACGCAGCTTGATGCAGCCGGGGCACAGATCACAGCCGGGGAAAAGCAGTTAAATGATGCACAGAATCAACTTGATGCGGCACAGAAAAAACTGGATGAAAATCAGGCGAAGATTGATCAGTCAAAACAACAGTTAAAAGAAGGTGAGGCACAGTTAAGTGCAGCGAGAAGCCAGTTAAATGAAAAAAAAGCACAGTTAAACGCCTCACAGGCACAGCTTGACGATGGGAAACGGCAGATTGAAGATGCAAAGCAGAAATTAGAAGACGGACAAAAACAGATCGAAGATGCGAAAGCGACGATCGCAAAAAATGAGAAAAAGCTTGCAAAAGGCGAACGTAAATACGAAAAGAAAAAGGCAAAAGCAGAGAAAAAGATTGCAAAAGCGGAAAAGAAGATTGATGACGCACAAAAAGAAGTGGATGATATCAAAGAACCGGAATGGACGGTCGAAGACCGCAGTGATCTGCTGGAGTACACCAATTACGGAGATAATGCCGAACGAATGAAGAGCATTGGGGAAGTGTTCCCTGTTCTTTTCTTCCTAGTGGCAGCCCTGATCAGCCTGACCACGATGACGCGAATGGTCGAAGAAGAGCGTACCCAGATCGGAACGATGAAAGCACTCGGCTACAGCAAAGTGGACATTGCGGCAAAATATCTGCTGTATGCACTGTTTGCGACGGTCGGCGGCAGTGTCCTTGGCGTTCTGGCAGGGGAGAAAATATTACCGTATATTATTATCCGGTCTTATGGTATCATGTATTTACATATGAATACGATATGTATTCCATATAATATGAAATTTGCTCTTATCGCAGCCGGAGCGGCGATCTTCTGTACGATGATCGCGACGCTGGAAGCATGCATACGTGAGCTTCATGCATGGCCGGCCGTTCTGATGCGTCCGCCTGCACCAAAACAGGGCAGACGTGTCTGGATCGAGAAAATTCCGTTTTTGTGGAAACATTTAAGTTTTACCTGGAAATCAACCGTACGCAATCTGTTCCGTTATAAGAAACGATTCTTCATGACAATTATCGGAATCGGCGGCTGTATGGGACTTCTGCTGGTTGGATTCGGACTGCGTGATTCCATTATGGATGTGGCAATTCTGCAGTATCAGGATATTCAGGTTTACGATGGCATGATTGTTCTGGATGCAGATGCAGATCAGAGCGGGCAGGACGAACTGAAACAGGAGCTTGCTGATGACGGAAGCGTGGAAGCGTTTGCAGAAGTATCCATGAAAAAGGTAGAGTTTGCGTCCGCTGACAAAAAACTGGATGTCTATCTGATGGTCGTGCCGGATGATGTGTCGATTGATGAGTTTGTGAAATTCCGCAGCAGAACGACAAAAGAAGCCTATGAGCTTGATGATCAGGGTATGATCCTCACCGAAAAAGCAGGAAAACTGCTTGGCGTTTCGGTAGGAGATTCTGTGGAGATGACAGGAGAACACAGCGGTGTAAAGATTCCGATCAACAGAATATGTGAAAACTATATGTCACATTTTGCGTATATGACTGAGAATATGTATCGGAAACTTTACGGAGAAAAACCACAGTACAACAGTATTCTCTACCGTGTGACAGACCGGGATGAGAGCATCGCAGAAAAAGCAGGCGAACGTGCCATGAAATGTGATGCGGCACTGAGTGTCACTTATACGGGCAACACAAAAGAACAGCTTGATAATATGCTGACTGCACTGGATTCCGTGATCGGTGTGCTGATCCTTTCTGCGGGTATGCTGGCATTTGTGGTATTGTACAACCTCAATAACATCAATATCAATGAACGAAAGCGAGAGCTTGCGACCATCAAAGTGCTTGGATTTTATGACAAAGAAGTATCAGCTTACGTTTACCGGGAAAATATTCTGCTGACGATCCTTGGAAGTATTTTCGGAATATTCCTCGGTATACTGCTGCACCGCTTTATCATTGTGACCGTGGAAGTGGATGTCTGTATGTTCGGACGGAACATCAGCGTGTTCAGTTATGTGATATCCGCCCTGATCACCTATGGATTTTCCATTCTGGTAAACGGTGTGATGTATTTCAAACTGAAAAAGATCGATATGGTAGAGTCACTGAAAAGTGTAGAGTAAAAGATAAAAACAAAAAAGAAGGAGAACAGAAGGATGTATTTGCCGGAGGCATTTCAGAAAAAAATGAAAGCAATTTTGGGTGAGGAGTATGATGATTTTCTGGCTGGATTTGAAAAACCGCGTCATTATGGCCTGCGGGTGAATACAGCAAAGATCACCGTAGAAGAATTTAAAGAACTGGTGCCTTTTCATCTGACACAGATTCCGTGGGTGGAAAATGGATTTTATTATGAAGAGGAAGATGCACCGACCAGACACCCGTATTATTATGCAGGGCTTTATTATATTCAGGAGCCGAGTGCGATGACGACTGCCTCAAGACTCCCGGTAGGTCCGGGGGAGCGTGTACTGGATCTCTGTGCGGCTCCGGGCGGCAAAGCCACGGAACTTGGGGCAAAACTGTTTGGGGAAGGACTTCTGGTGGCAAATGACATCAGTGCTTCGAGGGTGAAAGCACTTCTGAAAAACATTGAAGTGATGGGGATTCCGAATTCCTTTCTTTTAAATGAAGTGCCGGCAAAGATCGCCGAACAGTTTCCGGCGTATTTTGACAAAATCCTGGTGGATGCCCCGTGTTCCGGGGAAGGCATGTTCCGTAAAAATCCGGAAGCGGCACGCGTCTGGAGTGAAGAAAAACCGCCGGAATGTGCCAAAATGCAGAGAGAGATCGTAAAACAGGCGATCTCCATGCTGAAACCGGGCGGCATGATGATCTATTCGACCTGTACCTTTTCACCGGAAGAGAATGAGCAGATCATCGCATGGGTGCTGCGTGAATTTCCTGAAATGCAGCTGATCCCGATGAAAGGATACGAAGGATTTTCCGAGGGAAGACCGGATCTTGCAGACGGCAATCCGGAACTGAAAAATGTGTACGTATCTGGCCGCATCATATGGACGGCGAAGGACATTTTGTGGCTCTGATGCAGAAGAGTCGGACACCGGAAATGGATGATGTTTCACCAGAAAAAGTCATCCGCATATATTTCGGAAGCAGACGAAGAGCCATCGGATCAGGATGATGTAAAAACGAAAAAGAAAAATGCAAAAAAGGGACGAAAGATCAGAAGGAAAGAAATGAGGCGGCAGGATGCACCAGACAGGAACAGGCCGTTCTGGAGAGCTTTTTGCCGATGTAAAGGCAGAAGTTGACTGGAAACGCATCGAGGTGCGAAAGGGTTTGCCTATTACCTCCCGGAAGGTGTGGAAGGTAAAAAAAATCTGGTCTTTGTGCGAAACGGACTCTATCTTGGGGAGATACGAAAAGACCGCTTCGAGCCGTCACAGGCATTTGCGATGGTATTACAGAAAAAAGAATTTGCCTCCAGTATTGATTTTCCGGCAGAGGATGAGCGAGTGATCCGTTATCTGAAGGGGGAAACGGTGGATGTCTCGGATCTGGAGTGTGGAAAAGAGAAAGGCTGGCAGTTGGTCTGTGTGGATGGTTACCCGCTCGGCTGGGGAAAACTGGTGAATGGGACGTTGAAAAATAAATATCTTTCAGGTTGGAGAATGAAAGTGAATGGATAGCTAAAAGGAGAGGTGAAAGAAAGTGAACTACAGGGTTGTGTTGGCAGATGATGAACCGGAGGTTTTGCGGAGCATACAGAGAACGCTGGACTGGGAAAAGTACGGATTCTCGGTAGTCGGAGCATTCTTAAATGGACTGGATGTATTGGAATTTCTGGAAAATCACGATGTAGATATCGTGTTTACCGATATCCGGATGCCCTTTATGGACGGAATCGAACTGATGCATAAGATCAAAGAAAAATATCCATACATAAAGCTGGTGATCATTTCCGGGTATGATGATTTCCAGTATGCAAAAGAAGCACTGATCCATGGCGTTTTGGATTATATTCTAAAGCCGATCAATGCCAGGGAAATGTCAGAAGTTCTTCAGAAAGTCAAAGACAAAATGGATACCGAGCTGGAAGAAAAGCAGAGCATCCAGAAGCTTCGAAACCTGTATCTGGAAAATCAGCCGATCATAAGGGAAAATTTCCTGAACCGGCTGGTACTTGGAAATATCAAGGCAAAAGCACTTCAGGAAGAAAAAAAGACAGGGCTGATCCGCATGGGAGAATATAAATACTGGGCAACGGCACTGGCACAGATTTATCAGATCGAGCAGAAAGACCATGGAGAAACCATGGACAGCCAGCTGGCATCCATCTACATCCGCAATCTGATCCGAAATTCCATATCGGATGATATTTATTATGAAGCTTTTTACAATCCGCTCGGGGAATGTATTCTGTTTGGTATGAATGAACCGGAAGAAATGGAAAAGATTCTTTTAAAGCTCAATGATATTGCAAAAGAGAGCAAACGTGTGATGAAGATCAAGGCAGCGATCGGTGTCGGAAAGATCAAAGATGAGCTGATCAAAGTGAAAGAATCTTTTGAAGAAGCCAAAGAAGCACTCTCCTACCGCAAAATGTCGCAGGACGGAGATGTCATTTATATGGAAGATATTGACAAATCCGAGCAGGTGATCCTGTTGTTTGATGAGAAAGCACAGGACAAGCTGTTTACGGCAGTAAAATTCGGAAAAGAAGAAGATATTCATGCCGTGATCAGAAAAATGAAAGAATATCTGATCAAAGCCGATATGAGCAGCAGCAGTTATCAGGCGTACAGCATGAGCGTCATCAATGCACTTCTTGTTTTTGCAAGACAGCAGGACCTTGAGATTGAAGAAGTCTTTGACGGGATTCCGAATTATCTGGAGATCATGCAGAAGTATGCCAGTGCGGATACGTTCATGGAATGGCTGGAAGAACAGTGCATCCGCTTAAATGCCAGCCAGGGGCGGGAACGTGAGAACAAGGCGAAAGGTATCATTGAAGAGGCAAAACAGAAAATCCAGGAAGAGTTCGGAGATCCGGATATCGGACTGGAAAAGATTGCTGCTGAAGTCGGACTGACACAGACCTATTTTTCCAGCTTGTTCAAAAAAGAGACCGGCATGAGTTTCGTAGAGTATCTGACGGACACCAGAATGAAAGAAGCCATGCGGCTTTTAAAAGAGACAAGTGAAAAAATCTATGTAGTTGCCCAGAAAGTGGGCTATCTGGAATCCGGATATTTCAGCCATGTATTTAAGAAAAAATATGGAATGTCCCCGATCCAGTGCCGCAGACAGGGGCAATAGACGGGAGGTTGTATGTGGGGGAAAATCAGACAGGACTTTCGGAAGTTTCTGCCGAAACAGAGTATGCAGAATATTCTGTATGTGATCATTCTGACGCTGACGCTGCTTGTCGCTGTCTTTGTAGGATTTTTTGTCTCAAAGTCTCAGCAGGAAAAGCAGGCACAGATCATCGTTCAGGATAATCAGGAGCTGGCAGAACAGATCAACGTATCTATGTCACAGTATCTGCACAGTATGATGCGTCTATCAGATACACTTTATTATAATATCATCAAGGGAAACGACAGAGGACAGATGGAACAGATGTTTCAGGCGATGTATGACGGCTACAAAGATTATGTGGAGAGCATTGCCCTGTTTCAGGAGGATGGGACACTTTTGCAGGTCATGCCGGCACTGTCATCTGCCGCTTCCTCAGATGTTATGCAGGAAGAATGGTTTTCCAGTGCACTTGAGCGAAGTGAGAACATTCATTTTTTCAGACCGCAGATACAGGATTGCTTTGAACATAACAGCAGTTTTCCGTGGGTGATCCCGATGAGCCGTTTTGTGCAGATCACGCACGGAAATCAGGTGCTGAGCGGAGTGCTGCTCATCAATATAAAATACAGTGCATTATCTGAAGTTTTCAGGAACTCAACAGATGATATGAACCAGTATTCTTTTCTGATGGATTCAAACGGAGAACTGATCTACCATCCCAGGCACGCCCTTGTAAACAGTGGGATTATAGAAAAACCGCCAGAAACACTGGCTGAATATCAGGATGGATCCTATGAAACAGAAATCGGGAAACAGCAGGTGTTCTGCAGTGTCAAGACGGTGGGATACACCGGATGGAAGATCATTCGTGTGATCGGGAAAGAAGAACTTAGAAGTTATGGGATCAAAAGTACTTTTTTTGTGCTGGCGGTCATCTGTCAGGTAGTTCTGTTTTTCCAGGTTGTCGGATCGTATATTTCAATGGTGCTGACAAGACCGATCTGCAACCTGGAGGAAGATGTCAAACGAATTTCAGCCGGAGAGCTGGATATCAAAGTCCATACTGCCGGAAGTTTTGAAGTGTATCATCTGGGACGCTCTATTCAGAAGATGACAGTCAGGATCAAAAAACTGATGCGGGAAGTGATCCAGGAGCAGGAAGCCAAAAGAAAGAGTGAACTGGACAGTCTTCAGGCACAGATTACACCACATTTTCTTTACAATACGCTGGACATTGTAGTGTGGATGATCGAGGAAAACCGAAAAGAAGATGCCGCAGGCATGGTTACGGCACTGGCAAGATTTCTGCGTATCAGCCTCAGCAAAGGAAAAAATATCATCACGGTAGCAGATGAACTGGAACATGCAAGGAATTATCTGATGATCCAGTCACTTCGTGCAAAAGATCAGTTTACGTACCGGATTGAAAAAGATCCTGGCACAGAATGTTTTCAGGTCATTAAACTGATCGTTCAGCCAATTGTGGAAAATGCACTTTATCACGGACTGGAAGGGATGTACGGCGATGGTGAGATCGTGATTCATGCCTATACAAAAGACGGGGATCTCTACATTTCTGTGAAAGACAACGGTATGGGGATGTCAAAAGAACAGGCAGAGGCACTTCTGGATTACACGAAAGAATTAAAGACGGCAAAAGGAAACGGCATTGGTGTACGAAACGTACACGAGAGGATTCAGCTGCACTTTGGAAAAGAATACGGGGTACAGATCATTTCAGAGGAAGATGAGGGAACAGAAATCCTGCTGCATCTTCCGGCAATTATGTATGGAGAAAAGAAAGAATGAGAAGGGCAAAGAAAATCGGTATTGTGTGCGTGGGGATTCTGATGGTTGTTTTTATGTTTCTCTCGTATTCAAATTTGTTTGGCGGAGAGACGAAAAGAGATATCACAAAGATTTCTGTGATCGGGATCAAGAGAAAAAACAGTCAGGTAGAAGATTTTAAAAGAGGTATTGAGGAAGCAGCAAATGCAAAGCGTGTGGATGTCGAGTATCTGGAGATAGAGGAAGATTATGACACGATCAAAGAGTACATAGACCGTGAGATCAAAAACGGCTCTCAGGCATTGATCGTGTTTTCAGAAAAAGAAGAACAGATTCTCTCTTATCTGCAGTCAGAAAAGAAGAAAATCCCGCTGATCCTGGTGAATCCGGGCGGAACAGAAGAAAAAACGATCCGTGTCTGGTTTGATGTGCAGGATATGGCAGAATGTCTGGCAGAAAAAATCCATCAGAAGCGTCAGGAAGAAGAGCCGGTGGTATATTTAACGGATGAGAAAGAAATGTCGGAGCGAATGTGGACAATCTTTCAGGAAACATTTCAGAACCAGGGGATTGCAATCGAGAAAAAGAAAATGACACTTCCAAATCTTGCAAAATATCGGGACAGGAAGCAGCAGGCTGTGTTTATCTGCAGTTCTCCAAAGATTACAGAAGAGACGGCAGACTATCTGAAAAGCAAAAACCAGGTCATTTATGGGATCGGTTATTCCGATGAGGTATTGCAGGGGATCCGGGAAGGGAAAGTGGAAGGCGTTATGGCATACAGCATGTATTCTTTCGGGATTTATGCAGTGAAGTCTGCTGTTTACTCCATAGAAGGAAAGAAAGTGGATCATCTCACAAAGACAAAATGCGAGTGGATCACGCAGGACAATATAAAAGAAAAGTATGATTTTCTGTTTCCAATCTATTGATAAAATCGCAGGAGTTAATGTCCGCTTTACAAGGTGGAAGAAGGAGGCAAAAACAAATGGGGTCAAAAAAGGAACTGCAGGCAGCCATCGCAGTACTTGGTCTGTGCATGCTGGTCTTTGGATGTACAAAGACAGCGGAGAGTGAGAACAGCAAAAAGCAGGTCAAGATCGGGGTGGCTGTATACAACGAAGAAGATGTTTATGTCAGCAAGATCTGCGGTTATCTCGAGGATGAAATTTTTCAGTACGAAAAAGACCATCCAGGCGTGGAGATCCGCAAAAAGATCGCCGATGCAAGGGGCAGTCAGCAGGAGCAGAACGACCAGATCGATCAGTTCATCAGTCTGGACTATGATCTTCTGCTGGTCAATATCGTGGATCGCACCAATGCGGCTGTGATCATCGACAAAGCGACGCAGGCGGATATTCCGGTTGTATTTTTCAACAGAGAGCCGGTGCGGGAAGACATTTTCCGGAGTGATCAGATTTATTATGAAGGATCGGATGCAAAACAGTCTGCTATTTTGCAGGCAGATGTAATTGCAGATGCACTGGAAAAAAACCGCAGTAAAATCGACCGGAATGGTGACGGCGTCATACAGTTTGCCATGCTGGAAGGAGAGTCCGGTCATCAGGACACGCTGATCCGTTCAGAGTGGGTGCTGAAAGAGCTGGAAAACAAAAAAATCCCGACGCAGCAGATCGCAGGCAGCACCGGAAACTGGGAAAAAAATCAGGCGAACGTGATCGTACGGCAGTGGATGAAAGAGTATCCGAACCAGATTGAAGTGATCATCAGCAATAATGATGACATGGCACTGGGAGCCTGGGAAGCACTCGAAGAAAAAGGATGCACCGAAGTGCAGGTGGTCGGAATCGACGGAATCGAAGAAGTACGCGAACTGGTGGATGAAGATAAGATCCTCGGAAGTGTTCTGTGTGATACAAAACTGCATGCAAAAGCACTGATGCAGTTCATAGATGTGCTGGCTTTTCATAACGGCAGTGTAGAGAAACTGAACCTTGAAAATGAAAGATATTATATGATTCCTCTTACAAAAGTGGAAAAATAGAAAAAAGTTAGAAAAAATCTAAAAAAATTTCAACCAAATCTAATAAAAATCTATGGAAATTTACCGAGAAATCAGATAAAATAGATTCACTAAGGCACAGAAAGGAATCGAAATCAAAAAGGAGGTAAAAAGAATGAAGAAAAGTAAGATTTTTTCTGTAGTATTGGCGATGTTTTTGATTCTGACACTGAACGTTGGAGCTGTGAGGGCAGCAGATACCGCCAGAATTTATCTGGATGCCGTTCAGGCAAAGAGTGGTATCGTGACCGTTTCCTGTAAAGCAGAGAACGTGGGCAAGATCAGCAACGGAAAATTAAGGATTACATACGCAGCCGACAAACTGCATCTGGTAAAGACAGAGGCAGGAGATGGACTGAAAAAAGGTAATTTTCAGACGGTTATCAACGATCCGATCGACGGAAACAAAGCAGAAGGTGAGATCGTGTTTGTATTTGCTTCTTCCAGAGAGCAGGAAGTCAGCGGCAATCTGGTGACCATGACATTCTCCGCAAGTGAGAAACTTGATCTCAAAGATACAGGTCTGAACCTGAAAGCAGAAGAGTGGAACAAAACAAGCGGATCGGATATTAATGTCAGCATCAAAGATCTTCAGTACAGAAGCGAAGTGATCGACAAGATTGAGCCGACACCAACACCGGAAAAGAAGATCAGCCTGAATGCTACACAGATCGCCGAAATCGAAGATCAGACTTACACAGGAAGAGCCGTTCGTCCGGGTGTGACGATCCAGTATAAGGGAAAAACACTGACAGAAGCCAAAGATTATGCACTGACTTACAAAAAGGAATAAAAGATCGGAAAAGCAAGCGTTACGATCAAAGGTATCGGAGAATACGAAGGAAGCAAGACGATGACCTTCTACATAGCACCGAGACCGCCAAGGATCAAAAAAGCAGTTTCAGATTCCAGAAAGAAAGTATCCCTTTGCTGGTCCAAAAAGAAACAGGCAGACGGCTACCAGATCAAGAATTGCACGCGATCAAACAGTTTACCAGGAAAGTAAAGATCGTCAACATCAAGAAAAACACAAAAGTGAAAAGACAGTCAAGGTAAAAGGAAAGGGCAGAGCTAAAATATTATGTAAGAATCCGTTCCTACAAGATCATTGACGGTAAGAAACATTACGGAAAATTTGGCTATAAAAAGCTGTCCGTGTAAAATAATGCAGTCCAGAGGAGGCAAACAAACCATGAAAAAGTATTATGTGCGATGATGCTGTTTGCAGCAGCAATCCTGTGCCTGCATCAGAATGTATCCGCAGCTGAGGGGGCAACCGTAACGGTAAACGGTGACACACTTCAGGCAGGAAGTGATGCGTGGAAAGTTACCCTTGATATCAGCGGCGATACGAAAATTACAAACGGCAAGATCCGTGTGACGTATGACAGCTCACAGCTGAAGCTGGTATCAACGGAAGCAGGCTCCATGATGAATGGCGTTCTGACCGACATTAACGATCCGGTCAGTGGCAATAAATCCGAAGGAGAAGCAGTGTTTGTATTTGCATCCTCTACAGAACTGGATACAAACGGAACACTTTTTGAAATGACTTTCCAGGTACAGGATTCGGTTAAAGACGGTGACAGCGTAACGGTTTCCGCAAAGACGGAAGAACTGCAGAATAACAATGCAGCCGTTGCCGTGACCGATGTACCGCTGAACGCAGCGGTGGGAAGACAGAGCAACAATAACGGAAACAACAATGGCGGAAATGATTCCTCCACAGAACCACAGACCGAGACAGCATCCAATAATGGAAACAACGGAAACGGAAGTGGATCGGATAACCAGGGCGGCTCCGGTATCCAGACCGAGGCACCTTCCGGAAACAGCAATACCTCCGGTGGCAGCAGCACCTTCGGCGGAACATCTTCCGGAAGCAGCAGTACTGCGGGAACCCAGAGCGGAAGCAGCACGGTTACATCCGCAAAAACAGGAGATAACACCAATGTTTTAAGACCACTTATCATCGCAGTGATCGCACTGATCGTGCTGATTGGCGGATATGTATGG
>ENA-OPZZ01001506-OPZZ01001506.1-human-gut-metagenome-genome-assembly--contig:-NODE-1506-length-14109-cov-11.337648_pt1 | contig 14109 bp, 10 predicted proteins | sample MGYA00242487_ERZ504511 | MGnify/ENA primary metagenome ERZ504511 (study PRJEB26092, sample SAMD00036241) | human gut metagenome | host: Homo sapiens | study: EMG produced TPA metagenomics assembly of... | reverse complement strand
ACGGCTTCAACGCAGAGGGTGGAACGAAGAACTATTCATTTTCCACATACAACTCCCATTCGGAACTATGTGAGGCTATGACGATTTCCAAGGGGTATCGCAGACCAAAGTTCGGGTATTTTCTCCGAGCAGAGAGTTTCTATAATGTAGCCACCAAGGAAATCGACTATTCCGATGACGATCATCCCTCCAAAGGCTATCACCAAAAATCACACGGTGAAAGTTTCCTCGCCATTGCGCAGGACTACATGGATGCAGATGGAGTCTATATTTTTGACGAGCCGGAAGCTGCTTTATCCCCGCAGCGGCAGCTCACGTTACTGATCAACATTTATCGGTGTGCCCAAGAAGGGGCGCAATTCATTATCGTATCACATTCACCCATTCTCCTCGGAATGCCTGATGCTGAGATTTTTAGCTTCGACAATGGCACGATTCATCCTTGTCAGTATGAAGATACGGACAGCTACGTTATCACCAAAACATTTGTAAATAATCGGCAGCATTTTTTGAACCAGCTTCTGAATGAAGAAACGTAATTCCGGGAAAGGACATTCCATATGAATGATTCTACGTTGAAAGAGCTTTGGCAGCAGGTCGCTGAAAAGAAAAGCTGCGAAGCAAAGCAGAAAGAACTGACCGCCCAGAGAGATACGCTTGCTGACCGCCTGAAAATGCTGGAAAAATCCAAGCTGGCAGAGCAGGCTGATGTGGACCGTCTGGAGGGACACAGCCTTGCCGCATTTTTCTATCAGGTCATCGGAAAGATGGATGAAAAGCTGGACAAAGAACGGCAGGAAGCCTATGCAGCCCGTGTCAAGTACGATGCGGCTCTCCATGACCTTTCTTCCGTTGATGCTGATTTAGCACAAATTCAAAATAGGTTGGCACGGCTGTCCGATTGCGAAAGGCAGTATCAAGCTGCTCTTTCCGAAAAAATCAAAAGCATCAAAGCATCTGCCCACCCTGCCGCACAGCAGGTTGCGGAAAGCGAAAGCCGTATTGCCGCGCTGAAAGTCCAAAAACGGGAGCTGCTGGAAGCTATCAACGCCGGAAAGACCGCCCTGCATACGGTCAATGAAGTTCTGGAAACCCTCGACAATGCCGAGGGCTGGAGTACATGGGACGTAATGGGCGGCGGTTTGATGGCCGATCTTGCCAAGTATGAGGAACTGGACGATGCACAGGAACAAATCGAACAGCTCCAAGTGGAACTGCGGCGGTTCAAAACTGAACTTTCCGATGTTGAAATCACCGCAGACCTTCAGGTTACGGTGGACAGCTTTTTGAAATTTGCGGATTTCTTCTTTGACGGCCTCTTTGCAGACTGGGCAGTTCTGGATCACATCAATCAGGCACAGAGCAGGGTGGAAAACACCAAGGGTCAAATCAAGCGAGTCCTCGCACTTCTGAAAAAGATGCGCGAAGATATTGACGTCCAAATCGCTGACGAAAAAGAAAAACAGGAGCAGCTTGCGGTGGAAACCGAACTGTAGGTTTGGAGTGTCTGTGTATGAAACGAAAATTCCCAAAGATTTTGGATGTCGCTATTCATTCCATAAATCTTATTCTTATCAATTATGCGCTATCGAATATGATGGCTTTTTTTCGGAGCAGCCTCCTTTACATTTTGTTTTTCACCTCTGAAATGTGGGTCTTTGTCCAATACCGAAAAAATATTGAAGAATTGAGCGACAGTAAAGCTCTTGCAAATCTTCTGCTGATAATCTGTGTTGCTATCGAAATCGGGCTTTTGTATTTCTTTGGGATTGTTTCTGGCGAACTGATTCCATTTAAGATCAAGTGGTGAAATCAAATCTTTTAGTGTACTATTGATTAGGAGACGCTGATATGAAATGTCCTATTTGTGGAGAAGAAATGCTTGCGGGAGGATTGATTTCCGCTGGTATCTCAGTTGGGTGGGTTCCAAAAGACGAGTTTGATAAAAAAGGACTTAGAAGAATTTCCTATCAGGAATGGCACAGTATTGGCAATTCCAGCATTTTATTAGGACAGACAAAGATACCAAACGCTTTTCTATGCAAAAAATACAATAAAGTCATTGGCGTGTTTGATGTTCGCAAAACATTTTCTCATTATGAAGCTGTAACTTTATAGATTAAGGAGATGAATTCTCATGAGTTATGGATGGGCAACTGTTTTCACTTTAGCGGCATGGTTTGCAGGGCTTGTGATTGATGTAAATGTGCGGGTCGGCGACCTCGGTTTACGAACCGTGCTTCCCGTCATCGTGATGGGGTGCTGCGTTATGAAGTACATAAAGGACAATAGCAAATAATCTTATCTCAATACACTTTCCAGCGGGCAACCCCAAAATGGTTGCCCGCTATTTTTATACCCTAAAATCTAAAAAAGGAGGCAAAAATGCCAAGCAAAACCGAAGAATATCTCGCCCTTGCCCAGCGCACGGCCAACGGCCTGACCCGGTATTGGGAAAGCTGGACGGACTACCTGACCACCGCATCCCGGCTGTACAAGTACCCTTTTGCCGACCAGCTCATGATCTACGCCCAGCGCCCGGATGCCACCGCCTGCGCCGACTTCGACATCTGGAACAATCGGATGAACCGCTATGTGCGCCGAGGTGCCAAGGGCATCGCTCTGCTGGACGAATCCAGCGGCTTCCCCCGGCTGCACTACGTCTTTGACGTAAGCGACACCGGGGTGCGCCGCAATTCCCGTGACCCGGAGGTGTGGCAGCTCGGTCCCGATTTGGTGCAGCCGGTTTCGGAAATGTTGAGCAAGACCTACGGCATCAGCGGAGAGCGTGTCAGCCAGCAGCTTGCGGATGTTGCGGGGAAAACTGGTGGCGGATTACTGGGACAACAACGGCGGAGACATTCGTGCCATCGTTGACGGTTCGCTCTTGATGGATTATGATGAAGCCGGGGTGGAGATGCAGTTCAAGTCTGCCGCCGCCATCAGCGTCACCTACAGGCTGCTGGAACGCTGCGGCATTGAGCCTGCCGGGTGGTTCGACAAGGACGATTTTCAGGCAATCCACGAATTTTCCACCCCGGATAGTGTCTACGCCCTCGGTGCAGCCGTCAGCGACATGAGCCGGGAGGTGTTGCGGAACATCGAGCGCACCGTCAAAACTACCATCCGCCGCCGCAATGCAGAAAGGAGCCAATATGAATACGAACAGCAGGAACGTGACCTACTCGACCGTCGGGGACTACCAGCTCCCGAACCTGATCCTGAACCAGCCTCGGAAGCCGCTGGGCAAGTACGGCAGGCTGCGCCGGACGTACCTGATGCAGTATCGCCCGGTACTGTACAATTCGATGCTCCTGAACGGGACGCTGTACCCGCATCTGATGGAACTGGAGCAGACAGCAGAGAGCCGGATGCAGCAGACCATGGAGCAGCTTCTGAAGCAGGACCCAGCCCCGGACAAAGCGCAGGACCAACTGATGTGGGTGCAGCACATGAACAGTCTGAAAGCGCAGGCAGAGGAACTGGTGATGACGGAGCTGATCTACAGCTAAGTTTTCTGGATGCGAACATCCCCACCGAAGCCCAGCAAATTGAGAAGATCGACCAAGCGGAGAGCGAAAAAACGCCCTCCGCTTTTGTTTTGTCGCAGGCTGAAATTGAGAACGAGCTGCGGCGGCATGGTTCAGGGTTTACAGGCGGCAAACAGCGCATTATTGCGCTGTACCAGACCCAGCCTGACCGCAAACTCTGTGCCAAAGCACTGGCAAAGGAGTACGGCATCGGTGGGCACTCCCACGATTATCTGGATGGCAGTCGAGGCTTCGTCAACCACGACTGGAAGGGTCTGGAATTTGTTCATTATCCCGACCACCAGAAAATCACCCTGAAATGGGCGCAGGTGGAAAAGTATATCGACCTTATGATTCAGTCCGACCGCTATCTGACAGATGAGGAAAAGGAACAGCGTGCTACCAGACAGGAAGCATCCAACTACAATGTCGGGGATGAAGTTGTGGTAGACCTGCCCACCAGAACGATTGAAGGTACCATCGGCTATGTTGGCGAAACCGATGTGCGCATCGACACCAGTGCGCACGGGCAGTCTTGGGACAATGAGGTTATTAACAAGCAGCAGTTTGAGCAGGGGCTGCGACAGAGTGCGACTGCTCAGCGTGTGGATAAAATGCTGGCGCAGGCAGAAGCCATCGCCAAGGAATCCGAAGTGCCTGAATACGAACGTTTCTCTGTCCGAAAAGTCGTTGACGGTAAAATGCCGCTTTTTGCTATCTGGGATGATCTTTATGATGACTACTATGAAACCAATCACGCCGTTCCACAGTTTTCTAACGAGAAGCAGGCAGAATCTTATCTGGAAAATCTGAAAAAAGAAGTTGCAGACAGAGAAGCCGCCGAGTGGCTCAAAGTCGAACACGCAAAATTTTTAGCAGACAAGGACGAGCCGGAGCCGTCTGACGAAGAACTGGATGAACTGCCGATCTCAACGGTCATTGACGGCGAAGTGCAGACTTTCCCGGATGCCGCAGCTTTGGATAAAGCCGTCAACGCAGAACCTGAGTCTGAACCTGTCGGGAATTTCCACATCACAGATGAACATCTGGGCGAGGGCGGCGCAAAGCAGAAGTACGCAAGAAATATCGAGGCCATCAAAACCCTGTTCCAGCTGGAACAGGAGCATCGTGGTGCCACCGCCGAGGAACAGCAGGTGCTTTCCCAGTATGTAGGCTGGGGCGGTCTGGCAGACGCTTTTGACCCCGGCAAAGATAGTTGGGCAAAAGAGTACACCGAACTGAAAGGGCTGCTTTCCGAGGATGAGTATGCTGCTGCCCGTTCCAGCACTCTGAACGCCCACTACACCAGCCCCACCGTTATCCGTGGTATCTATGATGCCGTGGAGCGCATGGGCTTCCGGTCTGGCAACATTTTGGAGCCGTCCATGGGCGTGGGCAACTTCTTCGGAATGCTGCCGGACACCATGCAGGACAGCCGTTTGTACGGCGTGGAACTGGACAGCATCACCGGGCGCATTGCCAAGATGCTGTACCCGCAGGCAGACATTACAGTGGCTGGATTTGAGACCACTGACCGCCGTGATTTCTACGATCTGGCGGTGGGCAATGTGCCTTTCGGTCAGTACAAAGTCAACGACAAGGCGTACAACAAGCTGGGATTTTCCATCCACAATTATTTCTTTGCGAAAGCTATCGACCAAGTGCGTCCGGGCGGCGTGGTGGCATTCGTCACCAGCCGCTACACCATGGACAGCAAGGACAGCACCGCCCGCAAGCACATAGCAGAACGTGCCGATCTGCTGGGTGCCATCCGTCTGCCGAACAATGCGTTCCGTGCCAATGCTGGCACAGATGTTGTCAGCGACATTATCTTTTTGCAAAAGCGTGACCGCCCCATCGACCATGAGCCGGACTGGGTGCAGCTCGGCAAGACCGAGGACGGCTTTGCCATCAACCAGTATTTCGTGGACCACCCGGAGATGATTCTGGGCGAACTGACCACCGAAAGCACCCAATACGGACGGGAGGAACTGACGGTTGCCCCCATCGAGGGCGCAGTGCTGGCCGACCAGCTTGCCGAAGCGGTACAGCATATTGAGGGCCAGTATGTTGAAGTCGAGGTGGAAACACCAGATGTTGCGGATGCAGAAGTCGAGCGCAAGACGCTCCCCGCTGACCCGGATGTAAAGAATTTCTCCTATGCCGTGGTGGACGGTGAGGTGTACTACCGAGAAAATTCGATTATGACGCAGGTGGAGTTGTCCGATAATGCCAAAGCCCGTGTCACCGGCATGGTGGAACTGCGGCAGATCGTCAACCAGCTGATTCAGGAGCAGCTGGACGATTACCCGGATGAGGACATTAAGGCAACCCAAGCAAAGCTGAACACAGCTTATGACGTTTTTACCGCAAAATACGGTCTGCTCAACGACCGCAAAAATGGGCGTTTGTTTGAGGATGATTCTTCCTACTATCTGCTCTGCTCTTTGGAAAATCTCGATGAGAATAAACAGCTCAAAAGCAAGGCGGATATGTTCACCAAGCGAACGATTCGCCCGGAGCGCACCGTCACCAGCGTGGACACCCCCAGCGAAGCACTGGCAGTGTCCATTGGAGAACATGGCCGTGTTGATCTGCCCTATATGGCGGAACTTCTCGGCTCTCCCGGCGATTATGAGCGTATTACCACAGAGCTGCAAGGCGTGATTTTCAAAGACCCTTCTGCGGATGCAGATGATCCGGAAGCAGGCTGGCAGACTGCGGACGAGTATCTTTCCGGCAATGTGCGGAATAAACTGCGCATGGCTCAGCTTGCCGCTGAAAGCCACCCGGAGTTCAAGATCAATGTGGAGGCTTTGACCAAAGCGCAGCCGAAGGACCTTGAAGCATCAGAAATCGACATCCGACTGGGTGCCACATGGCTGAATCCCGCCATTGTGCAGCAGTTTATGATGGAGACTTTTCAGCCGCCCTACCGCATCCGCTATAACAACCTGATCCAAGTCCGCTACTCTCCATTTACGTCCGAATGGCGCATCGGCAACAAATCTGCCGCCGGAATGTATGATATCATGTCCACCGAAACCTACGGCACCCATCGGGCCAACGCCTACAAGATTTTGGAGGACACCTTGAATTTGCGGGACTGCCGCATTTATGATACCATTGAGGAGGATGGTAAAGAGCGGCGTGTCCTGAACCAGAAGGAGACGATGCTTGCCCAGCAGAAGCAGCAGGCCATCAAGGATACCTTTGCAGGCTGGGTTTGGCAAGACCCGCAGCGGCGGAATCTGCTGGTGAAGCAGTATAACGAGTTGTTCAATAGTACCCGGCCCCGCGAGTATGACGGAAGCCATATCCATTTTGTCGGTATGAACCCGGAGATCAATCTGCGGGAACATCAGCGCAATGCAGTTGCTCATGTGCTTTATGGTGGGAACACCCTGCTCGCCCACGAGGTGGGTGCCGGCAAAAGTTTTGAGATGGCAGCTTCGGCAATGGAATCTAAGCGTTTGGGCCTGTGTCAGAAAAGCCTGTTCGTGGTACCCAACCATCTGACCGAGCAGTGGGCCAGCGAGTTCCTGCGGCTATACCCCAATGCAAAGCTGCTCGTTACCAGCAAGAAAGACTTTGAACCCGCCAATCGAAAGCGTTTTTGCGCCCGCATCGCAACCGGCGACTACGATGCCGTCATTATCGGCCACTCGCAGTTTGAGAAAATCCCTCTTTCTGCGGAACGGCAGGCACGGATCATCGAAGATCAGATCGAGGAAATCGAAAATGCCATTGCAGAGGCCAAAGAACAGTCCGGTGAGCATTTTACCGTGAAGCAGATGGAAAAGACACGGAAAACACTGGAGGTGAAACTGAAAAAGCTACAGTCCACCGACCGCAAGGATGATGTGGTCACATTTGAACAATTAGGCGTAGATAGGTTATTTGTGGACGAGAGCCAGAACTACAAGAACCTATATCTTTACACCAAGATGCGCAATGTTGCTGGCCTTTCTACCTCCGAAGCACAGAAGTCCAGCGATATGTTCGGCAAGTGTCGTTATCTGGATGAAGTGACTGGCGGGCGCGGCGTGATTTTCGCAACGGGAACGCCCATCAGCAACTCCATGACGGAAATGTACACCCTGATGCGCTATTTGCAGTACAGCACTCTCCAGCAGAAACAACTGACCCACTTTGATGCATGGGCTTCTACGTTTGGCGAGACCACCACGGCCATTGAGCTTGCGCCGGAAGGAACCGGCTACCGTGCGCGCACACGTTTTGCCAAGTTCTTTAACCTACCGGAGCTGATGAATATGTTCAAGGAGGCAGCGGACATCAAGACTTCCGACCAGTTGCATCTGCCTGTTCCGGAAGCCAAGTTTGAAACTGTCGTGGTCAAACCCTCGGAAATCCAGCAGGACATGGTGAAATCCCTGAGCGAACGTGCTGCTGAGGTGCATAGCGGTGCGGTTGACCCCTCGGTGGACAATATGCTGAAGATCACCTCGGACGGACGTAAAATCGGCCTTGACCAGCGGCTGATGAATCCGCTCACCCCGGATGACCCGGACAGCAAGCTGAATGCCTGCGTCGACAATGTTCTGCGTATCTGGAACGAAACCAAAGAGGATAATCTGACGCAGCTGATTTTCTGCGATATGTCCACGCCCAAGGGAGACGGCTCGTTCAATGTCTACGATGATATTCGCACAAAGCTGCTTGCCGCCGGGGTGCCGGAATCGGAGGTCGAGTTCATCCACAACGCTGATACTGAAGGTAAGAAAGCGGATTTGTTCTCCAAAGTCCGCAGCGGCAAGGTGCGTGTCCTGCTGGGCAGCACTGCAAAGATGGGCGCAGGCACCAATGTCCAGACCCTGCTGGTGGCCGTGCATCATCTGGATGTAGGCTGGCGACCGTCCGATATGACCCAACGCAACGGCCGAATCATCCGTCAGGGCAACAAAAACAAACAAGTTTACGTCTATAATTACGTCACGGAGGGGACATTCGATGCCTACCTCTGGCAAACGCTGGAAAACAAGCAGAAGTTTATTTCGCAGATCATGACGAGCAAATCTCCGATGCGCTCCTGTGATGATGTGGATGAGCAGGCTCTTTCGTATGCCGAGGTCAAGGCCCTATGCGCAGGCGACCCGCGCATCCGGGAAAAGATGGATCTGGATGTGCAGGTAGCAAAGCTCAAGGTGCTGCGCTCGGATTACCAGAACCAGAAATATCGTCTGGAAGATAAGCTGCTCAAGCATTACCCGGAGGAAATTCAGAAAGCGAAGAACCGTATTGCGGCTCTGAAAAACGATGCCCAAATCGCAGACGCACACCCGCAGGATAAGGAGAACTTCTGCGGCATGACGATCAAGGGCATGGTGTTCGATGAGAAAAAAGCAGCTGGTGAGCGGCTGATGCTCGCCTGCAAGGAGATGCCGAATGCGGATATGATGCTGCTGGGCACCTATCGCGGCTTTGAGCTGAACATTCGCTTTGACAGTTTCAAGAATGAGCATCAAATCGTTCTCCGCGGCGAGCTGAGTTATCCGGTACCGCTGGGCGATGACCCTCGCGGCAACATCGTCCGTCTGGACAATGCCATCGGCAATTTTGCCGACCGCATTGCCGATGCTGATGCCGCACTGGATTCTCTGGAACAGCAGAAGCAGGCCGCAGAGGTTGAAATCGCCAAGCCGTTTGCGCAGGAGGAAGAACTGCAAACCAAATCTGCCCGCCTTGCAGAATTGGATGCGCTGTTGAACATGGAGCATCAGTCCAGCCGGACAGAACCCGAAGCGGAAGAAAAGCCGGATGCCCGCCCCTCTGTGCTGGTAGCTCTGGAAGAAAAGGCTGATAAAGTGGAGCCTGTCCGACCATTCAAATCTTACTTGGATAAGGATGGTGATGCCCGGTGACGGAGCACCGTGACCAGCAGATCCATTTTCGTGTCAGCAAAGTCGAACTGGAACGCATTCGTCAGAAGATGGAAAGTTGCGGTATTTTGAGCATTGGCTCTTATCTGCGAAAAATGGCTCTGGATGGTTACTGCCTGAATCTTGATTTACCACAGCTGCGTCGGATGGCGTACCTTCTTCAGAATTGCAGCAACAACCTGAATCAGGTGGCGAAACGGGCCAGTGAAAGCGGGCAGCTCTATGCCGCCGATTTAGAGGACTTGCGTAGTCGGTTGGATGAGCTGATAGCTATTGGCAAGCAACTTCTCGCCAAACTCACCGAACTCTAAAAAATTTCCCGCAGTAGGAGGCTGCGGGTTTACATAACGGTTGACACCCTTGCAAGGCAAGGGGCGATACCTTTATAATAGGGGCGAAAAAGAAAGGCTGGTGTTTGATATGAGGTTTTTATTCAAGATGATGCTTGCCCCGATCTCTCTGTTCGTGGCTTTTCTGACTCTGATGGCAAAGTGGCTGCTTACTCTGTCCAGCTATGTTGTCGCGCCGTTGATGCTGTATATCTTTGGCTGCGGCATCTACACCGTCTACCGCCAGACTTGGGATCAATTTCTGATTCTGCTGGTTGCCGAATTTCTCTGCTTTGTCCTTTTTGTCGGCGCAACTGCAATGGTGGAGGGCGTTGAGAAATTCAGCGGTTGGCTCCGGGACCTGATTTGATTTTGAATCTTCTTGCCGCCTTCGGGCGGCTTTTTCATTTAGGAGGTGATCTGCTCTGGCTGCTACTCGTCTGATCGCACTGCATCAGCACAAAGGAAAATCTATTGCCGCCTGCCTGAAAGACCGCACCAACTATGCACAGAATCCTGACAAGACTGAAAAAGGCGAACTTGTCAGCAGCTATCAATGCAGCCCGCTTACTGTGGACGAGGAGTTCATGCTCACAAAAAAGCTGTACGAGCAGGCCACCGGGCGCAGCCAAAAAAGTAACATTATCGCCTATCAGATACGGCAATCTTTCCGACCTGGTGAAATTACGGCTGAAGAAGCAAACCGCATCGGTTATGAGTTGGCCTCCCGGTTTCTGAAAGGCAAACACGCTTTTATCGTTGCAACGCATACCGATCGGGAACACATTCACAATCACATTATCTATAACTCGACCACTCTGGACGGCACAAGAAAATTCCGGGATTTTTTCTTTTCCGGTCTGGCAGTGCAGCGGTTGAGCGACCTGATTTGTCTGGAGCATCAGCTGTCAGTCATTGAAAAGAAGCCTTACCGGGAACGGCAGAAGCGCATCACTTACCCACCAAAGGAGAGCAACCGCGACCGGCTGTGCAGTGTAATCGACGAGATTTTGCAGCAGAAGCCCACCGACTACGAAGATTTTCTGCAAAAGCTGGAACAGCAGGGCTATGAAATCAAACGCGGCAAATACACTTCCGTTAAAGGCGCACGGCAGAAACGCTTTATCCGGTTAAAGACACTGGGTGCCGGGTACAGCGAGGATGAAATCAAAGCAGTCATTGCCGGAAAAGCCGAACACCGCCCACATCAGAAGCAACCTCCCAAAGAGCAGCCGTTCCAGTTGCTGGTTGACATTCAAGCAAAACTTGCCGAGGGCAAAGGTGGCGGCTACGAACGCTGGGCGAAGAAGTACAACTTGAAAGAGATGTCCAAAACGCTGATTTTTTTGCAGGAGCAGAAAATCGGCAGTGCGGATGACCTGAAAGAGCGTGCTGATGCTGCACTTTCTCGCTATCACAAACTGGGCGATTCCATCAAGGCCGCCGAGAAGCGTATGGCAGAAATCGCCGTCCTCCGGGCGCACATCGTCAACTATGCCAAGACCCGGCCTGTATACGATGCTTACCGCAAATCCGGGTACAGCTCCAAATTTTTGGAAGCGCACTGGGAAGAAGTCACGCTGCATAAGACGGCGAAAGCCGCTTTCAATGAATCCGGCCTGAAAAAGCTGCCCAAAGTGAAAGACCTGAATGCAGAGTATTCGGCTTTGCTCACCAAGAAAAAAGCACTCTACCCAGAGTACCGAAAGACACGGGATGAGATGCAGGAAATCGTAAAAGCACAGAAGAATGTGGAACTGTTCTTTGCGGAGGAAAAGGACTCCAAGCAAGTCGAGCAGATCCGATAAAACAGTCCCTGAGAACTTTGCCGCTTATCCGGCAGGGTTCTCAGGGTCTTTTTTGCTTATTGCTCAGTCTGTACTTGGAACGGCTTTTCCGGCAGTTTCAATTTGTTTGGCAACCATATTTTCCAATTCCCCCGTAATCGTTGCACAATTTGCAACACGATAATTCCAGAAGTAAGAAACGCCTTCACACTCCTCAACGGACAAATCGCTGTTGACCAAAAGCAGTCGGTCGGAGGTTACTTTCAGCTTTTCGCACAGAGCAGCATATTTTCCATAATCAATGCTTCGGCTGGACGATTTGGCTTCCACCCAGAAGAATTTTCCGTTGATGGAAAACGCAACATCCAGTTCATGCGTGCTCCCTGCGGATGCCGCTTCTGAAAGAATCACATTGGAGCAAAGCGAAACTTCTGCGCCCTGCTCCTCCTGATAGCGATTCAAAATCTGCTGAACCTGATGCTCCACAAAAAGTTCCAGCCACTTCCCGCTCAGGAAATGCCGGACAGTCTCATTTTGCGCAAGCTCATAGACGATATTCTGCGGATAGATCACAATGGATGCAAAAAGTCCCATTTTATCCCACGTCTGAGCGATTTCCGAAAGTGTGGCAAACGAATTCTTGGAAGTACCCTTTGGGATACGAAACGAAAAAGAGCCGTCACTCTGCATATGTGTCCGAATAAACTGCAAGAAATCCACCACTACCGGGTCGCAAAGAGCTTCGCCTGTTTTCCATGCCATCCGCTGAACGGCAATCGGCGGAAGTTTTTTCGGTACGACCTGCTGAACGATTCTATACCCACAGCGTTCCAGATGCTCCAATGCGGTCAAAGGCTTCGGAGGGATTTTTTCTTTAACTTCGGACTTTTCTGCACCGGATGTATTCTCAGTCAGATAGTTAAACTTCCATCCGTATTCCCAAGCAGGCGAACGGGTCAACACACCAACTGCATGAAATCCGCTGTCCGGTTCCTCCATCGGAAATGTGATTTTGTTCTTTTGGATATTGATTTGGAGCGTTTTATTTTTCAGCGCTATCTGATAAGCGTCAAGAAGGAATTCCTTTCCCTTATATGTCAGCTCACTGGAACTATTTGCAGAAAGGCCAGCATTTTTTGCCAAAGAGAGAAGCAGACAGGTCGCTTTGGGCAGCTCAAGGATATGCTCCATCTGCGCAGCGTCCGGAATCACTTCCGCATTTGCGTTATCGGGCTGCGGCAATTCGTCTGCCGGAGTCTCCTTTGCTGGTGCAGAAACTTCGGGTGTCATTTTTGAAGCAGCCTCAGATTTTCCAGACTTGGGCAAAGGTTTCGGCTCCGTATAGACCTCAGCAATAAATAATTCATAGGAATCGATGCACGAAAGTTTTCCTGCCGCTGCAAGTCCCACATAAATCGCAGCCGCCCGTGAGGAATCGCCATAATACTTTTTAGAATCCGCTGCGGCAGCAATATCAGAAAAAGCATTATATCTGCTCAGCGGCTCCGCCTTTTCCGGGAACTGCTTCAACGCACGGCAGTAGAGCCACTCAAAGAACGAATCCATGTACGGCTCTGTCGGATACTCGTTTCCTTCCAGAGAGTAACGTAGCAGCTCTCCACTGGTTCGCAGCCGAGTGTCCTTATGGACTTTGGGTGGCTCACAGGTCAGAAGGTCAGCGAATGGCCCACCATGTTCAAACACTTTGGTGGCTTCAAAAACCGTGCTGATGGGTACATCCTGCGCAACAGAATCCAGATGTAGCAAAAGCCGCAGAGAAGAAACAGCTTCACCCTCCGGCTGAACGGATGCAGAGCTGACTTCCAGAATCGAAACATCAGGGTCTGTTGTATGGACGGCATCATGGACGGCACGGATATTCTGCCGCTTGCTGCCTTTTATCCATGTGAATGTCACCGGCTGTTCTCTGCAATAGGGATAGCCGGATATGGGAAAACAAATGGTTCGTGTTGCCATGAACACCTCCAACTTTTTAGGACAAACAAGTTTATGTAAATCAAGTATAGCACAATCCCGGATGTGCTGCATAGCACTATTTTCTGCTTCCGGGAATCCATCTGTGCAAAAAGTGCCGATACCACAGGCATCGGCACTCAGATTAAAAAGCATTTTTCAAAAATGTGCAGCCTGCATCCACTGGATGCAGAACACAAGGGGTTTGGGCACAGCCCAACAAGCATTTTGAATTTGATTTTTAGAAATCGGATTCAAAAATTGCAAGTTGGTACCAGCTTGCACTGCTTGCCACAACAATGCGTCCTTTTTGTCCGCAATTTGTAATTTTCAGATTGGAGAAAAACGCCATGGCAAAGACGAAGGCTGAAGAAAAAGCTCTCAACCTTGATTAGATTTTGTTTAACTGCCGGGATTATCTGCGCGCTGCGCGCAACTCCGGCTCGTTCTTTGAAAAGCGTGATAGCAGCTTCTGTGAGCCGCCCAGCACATCCAGCCCACGGTCATCGTACAAATGGTAGAGGAACGGCCCCGGCCCAGCCAGATAGACGCTGGACACAAAGCCGTTCCAGCCGCCGATGTCCCCCAG